>Ga0134099_1000070_pt1 | contig 130215 bp, 117 predicted proteins | sample 10_taG_2_FD_105482 | JGI IMG/M metagenome (GOLD analysis project Ga0134099, IMG submission 105482) | Switchgrass degrading microbial communities from high solid loading bioreactors in New Hampshire, USA - 10_41_5_180_A2 metaG | ecosystem: Engineered > Bioreactor > Semi-continuous > Anaerobic >...
AATATTATCCACAGAGATCTTCCCTCCTTTGTGTTGTTGTTTTTGTGTTTATAAAAATTTTAACACAGGAGAGTTGATCTCTGTTTTTTGTTTTAAAAACTCCACAATTATTTTACGCTATCACCTTCAGCGGGCCGTTGACAGCTCAAACTTACCGGTCTCGGCAAGAGAAGCAAACTGGCTTCTCCATTCTTCATAATGAACGGTTTTTTTCAGGTTCTGGGCGTAAACAGCCCAAACCCTGTCATTTGCAAAATTATGACTCCATGTGGCCGTTCCTGCGAGATTGTACTTATGAACCAGCGAAGACTTCAAATTTACCGAGTATTCATTCTCCAGCCACATTTTATATGTTTTGTTGTCTTTTTCAAAGGTAACAATATACTGACCGCTTTCCGCATCCCATACAGGCACGGCGTTATTTTCCTGGATTAAAAGTTCAGCCGCATTAATTGACAAAGCCTTGCCGGTTTTTGCAGTTATCTTCCCGTTTTCATCGGCCGCTTCCTCCCACAGCCTTGTATACAGCGGAATACCCAGCAACAGCTTTTCAGCCGGAACTTCACGCAATGTCTTCTTCAGGTTTTCCTCAACCCAGACGATCTGGGCCGTGGAACCTGCGACACTGCTGCCAGCCCATGTCTGGTCATAAGTCATAAGACAGACATAATCCACCGTCTCGGCCAAAGCCTTCCTGTCATAGCACTTTGACCAGGTATCGCTTCCGTCCGGAATGGTGACATCCACCGATACAACCAGCCCCTGCTCTCTCAGCAGCGGCGTGAGTTCACGTACAAACTGCGTAAAAGCGTCCTTATCGCTTTTATAAATATTCTCAAAATCAATGTTTATTCCGTCAAGCTCGTACAGCGCAGCAAACGCAAGGATTTGCTTTATGATGTGTTCCCTTTTCAGTCCGTTGTTCAGAATTTCACTGGTATCATCTATATTTGAGAAGTCATTCGCCACAAGGGCCCAGACCTGGTATCCGTTATTATGAGCCCATTCCACGTACTGTGGGTCGGCACGGTTGATAAGATCCCCGTCCCTGTTTGCAACCTGGAACCATGTAGGGGACATAACATCAATGCCCTCTTCCTTTTTTCTCTCCAGATATGCCTTGGTAGGGCTGTACATCTGGTCCCAGACAAGGCTGATCTTTCCTCCCGGAAGCTGCGGTCTTTCACGGATTTTTTCGGGTATTATTCCGATTTCATAGGATCTGATAACAACATCCTCTTTCCGGATATAGCCTATAAATCCTTCTGCCGTCCTGACCTTGTACCATTTGTCGTATTCCTCGAAGATATAAATCCTGGAATCTTCGGAGTTAAGATCAGGATTGTTAAATCTTTTTATGACAGGATAACTTATATGCCTTCCTTTCCTGACAACTGCATCGGAATTTACAGGATATCCTATTCTGTGGATTGCGTCCTGCCTGTCGATAATGACCACATTGGAGCTGCTGACATATTTGATGTTTATCTTGTAAAAGGCAGACAAAAACTCAATGGGCAGATAAATAACCCCGTCTATGTTTGTTGCCGGGAATTTGAGTTCCATGGGTTCATTATTGATTAAGGCATCAAGTTTGCCCGTTTCCATTTTTATGACTTTATCCCTTGTGGTTACTGTAACTTTCTGAAGTGCCTCGTCCCACCATATATACGGATCGATGTGATTTTTGATTGTATCGAAGGACAGAAGAATCTGACCCTCCAGGATTACCGGGGGGTTATTGTCCATGATTACGTCCCCGCCGATAACCAGTACCGTGTCAGCACCCTCATAGCAGTTCACAAAAGCTTCATTCGGCTTGAAATATTTATTGTAGATCATTGCGGCGCCGGCTGCACAACCGGTTACAAAGACGAGTATCAAAAAAAATATAATTATATCCCTTATTAAGTCCTTTTTCATTTTAACCCCCCGGAAATAAGCTCAAATTAAACATATGCTGCTTTATTTATTTCCTTTCCTTTTTTCTGTCTGTTTCTGAACTGACGGCTGAACTCAGTCTGTAAACACCTTTCTGGGTATATACGTCTTAAAATTGTTCAGCATTTTTTCATTGGGTTCAAAATAAACAACCGTCTGCTCGTTATTATAGTTCAGCACTATAAAATAGACATTGTCGTTATTGATTGAGCTGGTGCAGTCAAGCTGGTTCTTGAATGTCCTGTAATGATTTGAGAAATGAGGGCTTTTTACTTTCGCCACTATCTCAAAATCCTTGCAGTTGGCACTGAAAATTCTTTTCCTTTTTCTCTGGGCGATAATTTTGTCAATGTCCAAATCACCGTTTGTAACCGCGTATTCGTATTCAATATTCCTGGTAGTTATAATCAGGTACGAAATATAACCAAGCGCTGCTATGAAGAATAAGCTCATCCCGGGTATAAAGTTCAAAACGAGCAGCATAAGTATCAGAGCAGCAATTATAACTCCGACAATAATCAGGTAATCTTTTGCATCCTTACGTTTCTGAACTATTTTTTCTATGAAAACATCCATTTTAGAACCTCCTGTCCGTCTTAAGTGAATTCTATCATAAACATTGCGGTTTTTGCAATAAACTTACCCATAACAAATTTATGTAATCAAGATTTATTATAACTGAATTTAAATTGAATATAAAATTAATATAATTGTACTTGACTGAATTTAATTTTTGTTATATCATATCAGTTAATGCATCCATAAAAGAATAAAAAAGGAATAACCCGGTAATTAAATATTCTGCCGGATATTTGGAAAATTTACTGGAGGTCGGATGAAATGAGAATCTCGGAGTTTTTTCAAAGAAAAAAACAGACCATTTCATTTGAGATTTTTCCTCCCGTGCTTGATACGCCAATTGATACAATACTTGACAAACTTGGGGATTTTGCTTCCCTTGAACCCGATTTTATAAGCGTTACATACGGGGCCGGCGGTTCAAAAAAAGGACGTACCATTGAAATTGCTTCAAAAATAAAAAACGAGTACGGTATTGAAAGCCTTGTCCATTTCACCTGTGTCGGACATTCCATCGAAGAAATAAACGGCATGATTGAGAAGCTCAAAGAGGAAAAAATAGACAATATCCTCGCGCTGCGCGGTGATCCGCCTGCTGATGTTCCGGATTTTGATTTCTCAGGAAACGTTTTTGTCTATGCATCAGAGCTTATCAGGCATATAAGAAGGCAGGCGGATTTTTGCATTGCGGCAGCCTGTTATCCCGAGGGACATGCAGATTCACCAAGAATCAGGCATGATCTTAAAAACCTTAAGCTCAAGGTTGATGAGGGCGTGGATTTTCTCATAACCCAGCTTTTTTTCGACAACAGGGTTTTCTATGATTTCATGGATAAGCTGGAAGCCCACAACATAGCATGTCCTGTGCTGCCCGGTATTATGCCCATTTTTAAGGCCGATCAGATAAAAAAAATAGCTTCAAAGTGCGGAGCATCAATGCCGGCAAAACTTGTTCTTCTGCTTGACAAATACGGAAATACTCCAGACATGGAAAAAGCGGGTATCGAATATGCCTCAAATCAGCTCAGGGATCTTCTGGATAACGGAGTTGCAGGAATACATATAAATACAATGAACAGGGTGGAGGCTACCCGAACCATATTGCAAAACATAGGAATATTGAGCCGTTAACTGCTTTATGGTCCCGGACCGCCGTGAACAGTGCTTTCTTTATCCCCTGGTGACATGGGTCTTTCCGTTATTTCAGGAAAACCTCTTCGAGGGTTTTTCCGACATTATGCTCCAGAATTGCGTCAATTATCTGCTGTTCTGTCACCTCGAGAAGAATTTTCAGGTTTTCATCGGCTATATGTATAATGTGATATTTGTCATAATCCAGAAGCAGCATTGTCTCCCCGAGACTTACATCCTTAAGAACCAGGATATCCCGCATCGGGTATGATTTTTTTCTCAGGATTCTCTCCTTCCGACGTATTAACAGGCTCAAATTCAAGTGTTTCACCGACCTTCTTATATTTTCCAGTCCCGGCAAAAATATAACGGTCAGCAGCATACTGGGATTATTGTTTGAAATCAGTATATATATCCCTGCTGCCAGAAACAGGATTCTTATTACATAACCCAGTCTTTTCATAATGTTATATGTTCTGTCGGTCCCGACCCTGTTGTACAAAATAATCAGCAATATGTTTCCCCCGTCAAGAGGGTAAAGGGGTATTAAGTTAAAAAAACCTATTAACAGACTGGCCCTGACAAACTCGTTCTTCAGGCAGAACTCAAACGGAAAAGCTTCCGTCAATAAAGCGGCAAGAATGTTTCCCAGAGGTCCGAAAGCATATACAATGCACTGTATCCGTATTTCGGGCTGAAAGTTCTTCCACCTTCCCGAAAACCCTAAAGGCAGTAAAACAACGCTGATTTTTTCCCTGAACAGAATACTTGCTGCAAAAATATGAAACAATTCATGTATTATAATGGCTGCAAGGTAAACCAGTATATGACTCATTAATTATTTCCTTTTATATAGTCAATACATTCGGTATAAGCGTCCATTACCGCAGTATATATTTCTTCCGCCGATATATGTTTTTCCACTACCAGTGTGCGAACGGCAGATAATATATCCCGGTGCAGCTTTTCCGTACTGTTTTGCAGGTATGCTACCGAAAAAACAATGGCAATGCATATCAGGGACTGGATAATGATCTTCCTTGCAAGCACCGAGCTTCCGTTATTATTTCTCTTGATTCGTGTATACGCGTTATAGTATGGAATATTTCTGTGATACCGGCTTGTTCTTATCGCGTGGTTCAATGTTATCATCCCGAAGGCATGTTCTAAAATAATTATATGGTCTTTGCCGGCTAATATGATAGCAAAAAAGAAAAACCCCGGCTTATAGTGCCAGGGTTTGCTGTATTTAATATCAGTCTACCCCAAATGGGGTAGCTATCTATCCATGCCCCAAAATGCCGTTCCCCTATACTTTGACACCTAGCCTCTCGCCAGGTGGGTGCCCTGTTTTATTATTCACACTTCCCCCGCCGTCGTACGGTTTTCACCGGTGACGGAATAATTGGGGCCTGTGCTCCTAATAAAAACCCCGGGCTCCCGTATGTCATCCGTAGGTTCAAAACTATAGGTTTTTCGGACATTTCAGGTACATGAACAGTGTCTGATATTATTATAGCATCAGTTTGGTCGTTTCTCAACTGATTTTATGCAAAAAATCGGCTTTTTAAACATGAAATACCTGGAATTGAAGGGCAATGTATTCCGCTTCAGTCGCCGGTTTTCTGCAGTTTCAAGGCTTCTGCCAGGTCTATTGCTCCGGTGTAAATTGCTTTTCCTGTTATGGCACCTGCGACACCGATTTCCTTAAGATTCTTAAGATCCTCTAACGAGCTTATTCCCCCGGAAGCAATTACATCCATGTTCACGCTGTCCGTCATTTCTTTCATTGCCTTAAGATTCGGTCCCGCAAGGGTTCCGTCGGTATTAATGTCGGTATAGATTATTACACGGCAGCCAAGCTGTTCTATTTTTTTCGCAAAATCCACGGCAGTATAATCGCTCAACCGCTCCCAGCCTTCTATTGCCACTTTCCCTTCTTTTGCATCAATGCCCACAGCAATCCTGTCGGGGTATTTTTGCAGGGCTTCCTTTACCAGTGCGGGATTCTTGACCGCTGCAGTACCCAGTATAACCCGGGCAACACCGGCATCAATCAGCCGCTCAATGTCCTCCATTGTACGGATTCCGCCTCCCGTCTGCACTGAAACCGAAAATTTCTTTACTATTTCAATCACCGTTTTCCTGTTGTTCGAAATTTCACCGCGGGCACCGTCCAGATCAACTATATGCAGCCATTCAGCCCCGAGGGATACCCATTTCGATGCCATCTGAACAGGATCATCCCCGTACACGGTGACATTATCAAACCTGCCCTGCAAAAGGCGCACACATTTTCCGTTTCTTATATCTATAGCAGGATAAATAATCATATCAATCACCTTTTATTGCCCGATTTTCATACCGTTAACCGGTAAGCAGGAATGTAATTTTATGAACCGGAGTATGAAAATCACAACGTGTTGTCATAAGAGCAAAATAACCGCGGCAGGCCCCGCTTAAAAATTACGCAAATTTATTCCCTGTCAGACGTTCATAAGCCTCAATGTATTTTTCCCTGGTTTTTTCTATGATTTCCTGCGGAAGTGCAGGCGCCGGAGGCTCCTTGTCCCAGACTATGCTTTCGAGATACTCTCTCAGGAACTGTTTGTCAAAACTCTTCTGCGCACGGCCGGGTTTATAATCGTCCAGCGGCCAGAACCTGGAGGAATCAGGAGTCAGCATTTCATCGGCCACTACCAGTTCGCCGTCCAGATAGCCGAACTCAAACTTCGTATCGGCAATGATAATGCCTCTGCTTTCGGCGTATTCCGCTGCGGCAAGGTATATTTCCAGTGATTTTTCCTTAAGCTTCGTTGCCTTCTCCAGCCCAATCATATTAACCAGTTCATCAAAAGTAATATTTACATCATGACCTTCCTTTGACTTCGTGGACGGAGTAAATATCGGTTCGGGCAGCCTGTCGGCCTGTTTAAGGCCCTGCGGGAGCTTTATCCCGCATATTGAGCCGGTGGCCTTGTATTCTTTCAGTCCGCTTCCTTCCAGGTAACCCCTGACGATGCATTCAACCTGCTCCATTTTTACCTTCCTTACCAGCATTGAACGACCTTCAAGTTCTTCCCTGAATTTGTCAAGACCTTTCGGATACCTGGAAACATCAGTGGTGATAACATGGTTGCCTATTATGTCTTTCGTAAAATCAAACCAGAATTCGGATATTTTGTTCAGTACCTTTCCCTTATCGGGTATAGGTTCGTTAAATACTACATCAAATGCAGAAATCCTGTCCGTAACCACCATTAATAGAGTTTCATCGTCAACTTCATAAACATCCCTGACCTTGCCTTTTGCAAAAACCGGCAAATTAATAAAATCGGTATTTTTAAGCAGCATATACTCATCCCTTCCAAGTAAAATATCAAAAAGTTCCTTTGGTTGAAAGAACCCCTTTAATTTTCGGATCTGTCTCGCACGCTTTTCTCAGCGCCTGTCCAAATGCCTTGAAAATAGCTTCGGCGATATGGTGACTGTTTTTGCCGTGTATAAGCTTTATATGCAGAGTAATGCCGGCATGTACCGACAGTGCCCTGAAAAACTCCTCAACCATTTCGGTTTCCATTTCTCCGACCTTTTCATTCGGGAAATCCACTTCAAAATACAAAAAAGGCCTCGAAGAAAGATCCAGTGATACCATTACCAGTGTTTCATCCATAGGTACAAAAGCAGTACCATACCGGGCAATTGACTCTTTGCCGCCCAGTGCCCTGGCAATCGCCTGTCCTGTAACTATACCGGTATCTTCTATCGTATGGTGGGTGTCTACGTTAAGATCACCCTTTGCAACAACTTCAAGATCCATCAGGGCATGTCCTGCAAGGAGGGTCAGCATATGGTCAAAAAAACCTATTCCCGTATCAATTCTTGATATCCCTGAACCATCGATATTAAGCTTTACAGAAACGTCGGTTTCAGCAGTCTTTCGGGTGACTTCAGCGGTTCTCTGCATTTTATATTCTCCTTTCTGAGAATGCTATATTTATACAATATACCATAGAACAAAACCGCGCAAGCAATTGTCAAACACAGGGGCAGTCCCGGGGGTATGCCTTTTTTTCCGTAAAAACCCGTATCAAAGCGAATTAATATAACCTTCAAGCTTATCAACAAGAGTATTCATTTCTTCGTCGGTACCTATGGATATTCTTACGAAATTTTCAATTCCGCTTATATCAAAATGCCTTACAAGTATTCCGTCATTTTTCAGCCTTAAAAACAATTCCTTTCCGCTTATTTGATTATGGGATACAAACAGGAAATTGGCCTTTGACGGAAGTACATTAAATCCAAGAGAAATTAACCTTTCGGCAGTTGCTTCCCTGGTTCTTATTACCCTTGCACGTGTTTCTTCAAAATATTCCCTGTCCTGCAATGCAGCTGCTGCAGCCTTTACAGCAATTCTGTCCAGTGTATAGGAATTAAATGAGTTTTTGATCCTGTTCAGTGCCTCAATCAAATCCTTATTCCCCAGCGCAAATCCTATCCTCAGACCTGCCAGTGACCTTGACTTTGAGAATGTCTGTACCACCAGGAGGTTTTCATGTTCTTTTATCAGCGGCACTGCCGTTTCAGCACCGAAATCCACATACGCCTCGTCTATGACAATAAGTTTTTCGTGATGTTTCCCAAGAAGTTTTTCAATATCATTAATGCTTACGGCAATACCCGTCGGCGCGTTGGGATTTGCGAGCAGAATCCCCTTTGCATCCTCCGGGAATATATCAGGGTTTACCGTGTAATCCTCATTCAGAGGCACCGTCCGGGAACTGACTCCAAAAAGTTTTGCATACACAGGGTAAAAACTGTACGTGATTTCAGGAAATGAGATTATATCTCCGGGATTGAAGAATGCAGGAAAACAGAACGCCAGCACTTCGTCCGATCCGTTCCCGACAAATACCTCATCCGGATTAAGTCGGTACATATCAGCCAGAGCATTTCTGAGCAGCGTTGCATCAGGATCCGGATAAAGCCTGAGATCACCTCCGGTTTCCTGCCTAATTGCCTCCAGCACCCGGGGTGACGGCGGATATGGATTTTCGTTGGTATTCAGCTTGATATATTTTCTGTCCCCGGGCTGTTCTCCGGGTATGTAGGGTGAAATATTCCTTACGGTATTACTCCAGAATCTGTTCATTCATTGTCCCCCTCAAAACGTATGCGAACCGAATTGGCATGGGCGTCAAGACCTTCTGTTTCCGCAAACAGTACCACATCCTTATATATATCCTTCAGCGCTCTTTCTGAATATGAAATAATGCTTGATTTCTTAGTAAAATCGCTGACCGACAGCGGGGAAAAAAATCTTGCCGTACCGTTTGTGGGCAATATGTGGTTCGGTCCTGCCATATAATCACCCAAAGGTTCGGGTGCGTATCCGCCAAGGAATATTGCACCCGCATTTTTTATGCTGCCCAGAAGCGAAAAAGGATCCTTTACCATTAACTCGAGGTGCTCCGGTGCGATAAGGTTTGATACGGCAACCGCTTCTTCCAGGGAATTAACCAGGATTGCGGCACCATAATTTTCAATGGACCTGGCTATAATATCCTTCCGCGAAAGTCTCCTGACCTGCCTGTCAATTTCGGAAATCACTCTTTTTATCAACGTTTCGCTGTCCGAAACCAGTACAGCCGAAGCCAGTATATCGTGTTCGGCCTGCGACAGCAAATCCGCGGCAACATACCCGGGGTTTGCATTTTCATCGGCTATTACAAGTATTTCACTGGGTCCTGCTATCATGTCTATGTCGCATACGCCAAAAAGCAGTTTTTTTGCCGTCGCAACATAAATATTGCCGGGCCCGGTTATCTTGTCAACCCTGGGTATGGTTTCGGTACCATACGCCATTGCGGCCACGGCCTGAGCACCTCCTGCGCTGAACACCCTGTCAGCACCGGTAACATATGCACATGCCAGTATAACAGGATCGGGCAATCCGTTTTTCTGAGGCGGGGTACACATTATAACTTCCCCCACGCCCGCCACTTTCGCAGGGATTATGTTCATAAGAACCGAAGACGGCAGGGGTGCAGTTCCGCCCGGTACATATACCCCGATCCGTTCAAGCGGTGTTATCTTCTGGCCAAGGATTATTCCGCCTTCATCGCATTCGAACCAGGAATTTTCCTTTTGTCTCTGATGAAATTTTCTGATATTCTCACATGCCCTTTCTATGGCAGAAGCAAGGGGAGGCTTAAGGGATTCATATGCCTTCCTTAAAGTATCCCTGTCAATTTCAAGGTTTTTTAGTTTTACCCCGTCAAACTTCTCGGTGAATTTAAAAAGTGCTTCATCTCCCGTCAGCCGTACTTCGTTGATTATTTCCTTCACCGAATCGGTAACATCAGGACGATCACTGCTGTCTCTTGATCTTAGTTTTTTTATCAGTAAATCGATATCATATTCACTGTACGAATATATTTTCATCTTCCTTTTCCCCTTTACTGGTTATTCCCGATTATCTTTCTCAAACTGTTTATAAGGTTGTTGATCCTGTCACTTTTCATTTTCATGCTTACGCGGTTAACTATCATTCTTGCACTGATATCGGCTATTGTGTCAAGTACAACAAGTCCGTTTTCCTTTAAAGTTTTTCCCGTTTCAACAAGGTCAACTATGACTTCCGACAGGCCCACCAGCGGAGCCAGCTCAACTGATCCGCTGAGTTTTATAACCTCTACCGACTCCCTGCGTTTATGCCTGAAATATTCCTTCGCAATTTCCGGGTATTTTGTTGCAACCCTCGTTATCGTAATACTGTCCATTTTACCTTCGAGTTCCTTTGGTCCTGCAACACACATCCTGCATGCGGCAAACTTCAGGTCAAGAACCTCGTACAGGTTTCTGCCCTCTTCAAGGAGAGTATCCTTTCCCACAATGCCAATATCGGCAGCTCCATATTCCACATAAGTCGGAACATCTGCAGGTTTTGCAAGGAAAAAGCGTATCTTGTTTTTTTCATCTGTCAGTATCAGTTTCCTTCCTTCCTGTTTCAGTTCAGAACAGTCAATACCCGCCTTTTCCAGCAAATCTATTGAAAGTTCTGTCAGACGTCCTTTTGAAAGTGCCATTGTAAGATATCTCATTGAACCCCTTCTTTCAGAAAAACAATACCTAATATTCAAAGCTGCAAAATCCTTCAGTCAACCTGTATTATATCAATATCGCCGTTTTGACCTATACGGATTATATTCCTTATTCCCTTGTTTCTCGCATATATCCTGGCTCTTTCGGTGTCCATCGACGAAATATCCAGTTCAGCCATCTCACCTTTCTGTCTTAGTTCATTCAGCACCGAAAACGCTTTTTTCCTCGAATCGTTATGATAAATTATATAATATCCGCCCTGCGGCCGAACGGTAAGCTTATTCTGACGCTCAAGGGCTGTCATAATCATATTTATACCAAGGGAAAAACCGGTGGCGGGACAATCCTTTCCAAATCTCTGTATAAGGTTGTCATATCTTCCGCCGCTTAATACGGGATATCCGACGCCGTATGTAAAACCCCTGAAAACAATTCCTGTATAATAATTAAGGCTCTGGACCATTCCCAGGTCTATTGAAACATATTTGCTGAAGCCCCAGTCTTCAAGAATTTCCAGAACCTTTTTCAGGTATTTCAGCGCATTTAAAGCCTTTCCGCTGCTTTTTCCCGCAAGCTTGTCAATAACGTCAGCTGATCCGAAATATCCCGGCAGGTTCAGTATTAATTCCTTCAGTTCGCTGTCAATGGCATGGCTGTTCACAAGCTGCTCCACACCGACAAAATCTTTCTTGTCTATCAGTTCCCTGATTTCTTCAGCTTCAAATTCAGACAGTCCTGACTGTTCCATCAGACCCCTGAAAAAATCGACCTGACCTATGTCAATCTGGAACTCTTCCAGACCGGCTTTCTGCAAAGCCTGAATAGCGAGGGATATAAGCTCCGCATCTGCTTCCGGGCTGCTTATTCCGAGCACTTCCACCCCTGCCTGCGTGTATTCCTTCTGTTTTCCGCCTCCCATTTCGTTGTATGAAAATGTGTTACCGATGTAAAAAACCTTTACGGGCCATATGTTATCCTTAAGTTTTGTAGCCGCAACCCTTGCAACGGGTATTGTCATGTCCGGCCTCAACACCAGGATGCGTCCCTGCGGATCGGTAAACTTAAACATATCCTCCTGCGGAATGAGATTCTGTGCACCAGAAAAAACATCGTAAAATTCAACCGTAGGAGTTTCAACTTCCATATATCCGCTTTGCAGAAAAAGCAGCCTTATACTGTTTTCCAGGTTTCTTTTGAAATGGCATCTCTCAAAAAGGATGTCCTGCATCCCCTCAGGGGTATATATGTTCCAGCGTTTCATTTTACTTCACCTTAATATTGCTTTATCGTATTAAAGTAATTTTTAATTGATAACATTATATATACAACAGAAATGATCTGTCAATAACTGTCCAAAAAATTTTTGTCAGCCGTCCTGACATTTTCTGCAGAATGCTGCAAAAAGACAAATAGCGGACATTGTACCGCGCATCCCGCCTTAACCCCTGGCAGCATGCTGCTTCGAATACGATTTCCATATAAATTATCGTCAAATTAATATAAAATACTCTCGCAATATGATATAATTAGTAACATAAGAAAATGATTAACCATTTTCATAAGCTCATTCGACATGGAATGAATTAAATGCCCGGCCTGACGTTTGTAAAGCGTCCCCTGCAGGTACAATAAATCTTTTCCTTTACTGTATTAATTTTCAGAAGGGGGATTATCTTGAAATACCGTGTGCTTGTCGTGGATGATGAGCCTGCTGTTACAGAAGATCTGTGCCTGAGTATAGTGTGGTCTGATTTCGGTTTTCATAAACCCGATGTTGCTTTTGACGGGGAAGAAGCACTAAAAATGATGGATGAAAACAAATACAAAGATAGGCATAATACTTTGTTTTGATTCTGAATATTGCTGTAAACCGGAAAACTTTCTGAATTCAATCTGCAGTGAAATCAAAAAGGAACTTCAGGTTAACCTGACTATTGGTTATGGTGAATTTGTAGACGATATTAAAGATCTCAGGAGCAGCCGGAAAAATGCTTTGTATGCCCTTGAAAGAACATTTGTCGTTCAGGGTGCCTGTGTTGTTTCTTACAGGCAGGTAAATATTTATGAAAACAAAGTTCTGCTGATTAACTGGAACAGTCAGGCATTGATTAATGCAATAGAATATTTCGATACTGAACAGATTCAGAGCCAGATTGATGCCTTTACTGCTGAACTTGCTGAAAAATCCCTCCCCAAGGATGCCGTATCTTACCTGGTATTCAGTATTGTTTTCAGTTTGTGCTCGCTTATCAAGCGCAGAGGCGGTGTACCCGAAAAAATACTCAGCTATTCTGAGATCAGAAACACTCTTGAGCAGCCGTTAAGCCTTGATAAGCTGAACAAATGGCTGTTTTTAACCTGCAGGCAGACAGCCGTTTATATTTCCACGCTTTTCAGGGATGAGAAAATGTCCAGGCTGATTGGCCAGGTAAAAAAATACATTGACGAAAATTTCGATAAAAATATAACCGTTAAGAAATTATCGGACATGTTTTATATAAGTCCGGGATACCTGGGGCAGCTTTTCAAGGATGCGGTGGGCGAAACCATAAACAGATACGTAAACAGAAAAAAAATAGCCGAAATTAAAAGGATTATCAGTTCTGAAGGCATCAGCATAAATGAAGCACTTGTAAAAGTGGGTTACAACAATCCCAGTTATTTCTACAAAAAATTCCGTGAACTTGAAGGTCTCTCATTTGCAGGTTTTAAGAAAAAGACACAGCCGAAATCCTGAGAACATTATTGACTATTGTTCTATTAACGGAATACATATGACAACCGTGGTACCTTCTCCCGGTTTGCTGTATACAGACAAACCGTATTCCTGACCATAATTGAGCTTTAACCTCTGCTGGACATTGAGCATTCCGATATTTTCCTGCCCGGACAGCTCAGACCAGTTTTCAAGGTTTTTCTTTATTTGCATATACGTGTTTTCATCCATACCTACCCCGTTATCTTTTACTATTATCTTTAAACCTGTGTCACAAAGCTCTGAATATATTATAATAAAGCCCGCGCCTTTTCCCGGCTCAATTCCGTGATATACGGCATTCTCCACAACAGGCTGGAGAGTAAACTTTGGAACGGAAACACTATAATAGTCCGGATCAATACATATTTTATAATCCAGCTTATTACGATGACGAAACTTTTGTATTTTCAGGTAGTCTTCCACCAGTTCCATTTCATTTTTAAGAGGAACAAAATCGCTTCGCCAGTCGCTGCTTTTACGTATTAATCTTGCAAAGCTGACAATAATATCGGCAGTTTCATAATCCTTTTTTTTCAGAACACTGGACTTGATTGAAGTAAGTGTGTTATACAGAAAATGCGGGTTAATCTGGCTTTGCAATGAACGTATTTCAGCTTCTTTTGCTTTTAACTCCAGATCCTTGATCTTCAGCCTGAAGGTATAAACTTCGTTAATTAAGGTTTCTATCCGGTTAAGCATATTCTTTAAACTTCTGGACAAAAGGGATATTTCATCATTACCTTCACAGTCAACGGGAATGTTAAACCTTCCATCCTTAACTTTTTCCATGGCTTTAACCAGCTTATTGAGTCTTTTGGTTATTCCACTGGAAAACAGGAATATAAGCACAATGTCCAGAAGAGCAACAAGGATGCAGACAAGCAGGCCAACCCGTGTTATTTCCCTGATTTGAACAAGAAGCGGCTGGGCCGATACGACAGATATCAGCCAGCATGGACTGAAAATCTCCTTGTTTCCCTTTTTACCTATTCTGCTTATAAAATAAACATTTTTCCCGTTCTCTTCCGAAGCAAATTCGTTCGCACTGTATAGTTTCGGCAAAATATTTTTCAGGCTCGGAACTGTATCAATTCCAAGTCCGATACTGTTCCTGTCCGTTGAGGATATAATATTGAAATTACTGTTTACCAGGTATACGTCCTTATCGGCTGATTCTTTTTCCATCATTTTATAAATCAGATCTTCGGGAATATCAATCTTCAGAATGTTTGTATAGCGGCTGCCCGGTGTCAGCAATGCGGTTTACCGGGATACTGATTTTTCCAAAAGGGGTACACAGTCATTGTCGCATAATTCTCCCAGAAGATATACCGCACCTAAACCGTCAAAAATATCATCCATGGACATATTTTCTTTAATATTCAGGCACTTTCCAGCCATTTCCCTCAGCTTTTCCAGGCCGTAATTATCACCCATCAGTCCAAGTGTTACAGCACTGTACTTTTTCAGCTGTTCGCCGCCGTGATCATACCAGCTTCGCAGATCCCCGGTTATGGCATTTCCCAATCTTTTTGCTGACCATATTCCAATCCCCGGCATGATACTTTCAAGCTGTTTTTTTATTTCGTTTTTGTCTGTCAGCCATTTTACAGGTATATCAAATTTTTTCCCGTCAGATGTTTCACCAATACGAAATGCCATTCTGTTGTTATTTTCATCAAGGCATTTTGACTTTTTTAATAATTCTGCCAAATCGTTATAATTTACATCCACTGCATCAACGTTATAAAGCAGGGACAAATATGCGACTGCACTTGCCGCCTCTCCGCATTTCTGCATATCCCGCTTCATACGGACACAGGAAGATATATCGTGATCAACCCCGATACAGCGCCCGGCTGCAAGGATACCCTTGTAACCTTTAGGTATTAAAGCACCTTTAGGAATGGGCACCGCAAAAACCAGCATCTTCAGCCTGGCTACTATGCACCATTCAACGTACAGCTTGCTTTCAAAGGCATGTTCAATGCCGTGGGTATCTATATGGGAATACGCATAAAACAACGGTTCTTCGGTCAGTTTTCCTTCAGCAAAATCTTTAAGTGTTACATTTTCCTCCCCTATTATACGCCTTCCTTCCCTGATGCCTGCCAAAGGCGCAATCACGGGATAATAATGCCCGTCGCGGAAGTTGTCCCTCAGAAACATTTTCTGAGTATAGGTATTAAGAATTTCCCAGGTAAAGTTTTCAGCATTGCAGGGATCAATATATCCGTTGTCTACGTAATAACTGTTCAGATTTCCGCCTTTAACCAGGAGGGTACATAATGAAAAGGGCTGCGTTTTCCCGTCAAATTCCCTGCCGTATGCCGTTTCACAGCCGGCAATTGCACATATGGCGGCATCCCCGGTACAGTCAATGACGTATTTTGCCTTCGTATTGTGAATACCTTTTTCATCCTTCCATTTCAGCCCCACAACCCTGTTACCTTCCATATATACACCAAAAGTCCAGGCTTGATAGCGAATATCAACCCCGGCTTTAATTGCTTCACTTTCCAATACCAGCGCTTTATGCCACGGGTGAATGTGATCAGTAAATATATGGTTAACTGTACAAAAAAGGTCCTTATCTGTCCGGTTTATAATTTCGTCAACATCTTCATACCTTCCCCCGCTGTTACCGCAATAATAGCCCAGCACACAGCCCGCCGTTGCCGTACCGCCCATCATCTCACCGGCTTCCAGGGCCAGAACGCTGAGCCCATACTCTACCGCACATATGGCTGCAATTGAGCCTGCTGTACCCAGTCCGGCAACAATAACATCATAGTTTTCTTCAAAAACATCATTATCTGCAGTGGTTTTTATGATTTGATCATTATACTTTGTGCATAAAATCATACTGCCATACCTCCTTTTCCGGCAAGAGCGCCCATATCAAATGCCTGAACAGGATTCTCATAACCCGCTGAAAAACTTTCAGGGGAATGTCGAAAATCATAATATTCAAAAACGCTCCCGATACTTATAAGCCGAAACCCGTCAAGCTGCTCAGGCTTTGTTTTCAGTAAGTCATAAAGCTTCTGTCTTGCCGTCAGAATGGTATCCTCCCTTTCCACCGGCATTTTCAGGTATGCAGTGTTATCTCTGGCATAAACCGAAAATTTGTCGCACGAGTAGTAATATGACTTCCGGCTTTTATTAAGAAGCATTGCATTTATACCCTTTTTTCCGAATTTTCCGGGGGTTTCGGTATGTATTACTCTCCCTGCCCTGATTCTTGCAATGCCTGAAGCATTACATATCTGAGCCGTATAACCTTCCGCTTCTTTTTCAACACTGATAAGCCTGGTCGACAATAATACATTCAGCCTTTTTTCCAGGATAATTTCGCAAAGGAGCGGAATATAAGCCTGTAAAACTGGTTCCTGATGCTCGGAAATTACATTTGTTTCCTTAAGCCTGTTTTTGAATAGTTCACCTTCTTTTGTAAGGCAAACGTATTCCCATTCCCCTCCGAATTTATAACTGTCAGCAAATTCACGCCCCGGTCTGATGCTGCTTTCAATAATCATTGCGGAACCGGCAGTACTTACGGCATATCCTGTTGCCCAGAAGGTTGCACCTATAAGTAATTCATCAACGGAAAAATCATACATCTTTTTGTTTCCTCCCAATAATCAATGCTGTAAAAACCGTGTAGAAACCAAAATTTAAGCTTCCCAGCTGCGTAAAACATTCCTTACAATTACCTCCGTGTTCTCCACCACCGAATATTCATAAGTCATTGGTCCTGCACCTGTTATTCTGCTTTTGTACTCTCCGTTTCCGATTGCTTTCTTTAATATATCCTTAATTTCCTGTCTCAAATGCAAATGATGTTCACCTATTTTTACCAGGGCCATCAGCGCATGGGTAAAAAACTGGAAATATACATTATTGAATTCCTCAGTATTCCTGGAAACCACAAGGCCGTTATCTTTATGTATTTTCTGTGGAATTTGGTACAAGGGTCTTTTTATTTCATCCGGATCACATATAATTTGGGCCAGTTCACAGATGCTTTCAGCATCCCTCATTCTTCCAAGCAAATATATGGCTATAACTCCGCGAATCTGGTTGTTTTTCCTGCAGTCTTCCAGAACCTTGGAATCTCTTTCCCTGACCATGTTTCTTAATACCGGCAGGGCTTTCTTTTCTGAAAGCAAAGCCAGTGCTATCGCACTATGCTTTCTCAGATTCTCTGTCTCACCTTCATTCATCCACTTTAACAGTTTATCGCGGATAATATCGCCAAGCCTTTTTGACGACCAGATTGCAATACCTGGTTTATCGGTCGACAGCCCTTTCATTATACTTTCTTCATCCGTTAACCACTGTATTTTTTGAGGCGGGATACTGGGATCGGTAAAATCAAACCTGACCCCTGTATTGTTTTTCTCATCAAGACACCCTGTCTGCTTTAGGAAAAAGGATAATTCCCCATAAGGAATTTCCCTTAATGATATACCTTTTTCTATGGCAAGCCATGCCGCAGTCGCTGCTGCCTCGCCCGCCTTCTGCAGTGTAACATACCTGATCTGCTGAAGTTTGCTTGCACCGTCTATATGTGCGGCCTCATAATATGTATTGTCAATATTTGTTATTGCAGCCAAATAAATTACACTATTATAACCTGCATTCTTCCACAAATCCAGCATAATAATTATATGAGGCCAGATTTTCGGCTCCATGTACCAGTTAACAGGTCCGAAACCCAATGCTTTAAGTACACTGTGATTAATATAGCCATTTTCATATCCAAGCAATGCAAAAACTATATAGCTTATAACAATCCAAGACATAAAATAAGGCAGAAACATAACTGTCTGGTAGAATTTACTGGCACGGCGGTTTGTCAGTTCATTCAGTGATATAGCGAAAAACACTGAAGTCACAAGCCCCAGAAATATAAATGCAAGATTATAAAGAATGGTATTACGCGTAATTATAAATGCATCGGTTGTCCTGAAAAAAAAACTGAAATTTTTCAGACCCACCCAGTCACCAAAAAAAGCCATTCTGTCAAAATTAATTTTTTGGAACGCCATAACAATTCCAAACATCGGCAAATACGAATTAATCAAAAGTACCAATAAACCCGGAACGGTCATAAGCAGAAGTGGCCTGTTCTTTCTGAAATCCCTCAGCCAATTGCTCTTGCTGCCTAATCCCTTAGTAAAGTTTTTGTTCATGATATTCCTCCGCAATGAAAGCATTCACAAACGTACAGGTTTATATTATCACGGTATAAAAACCTGATTAAAGAAACAAATTAAGCAATTAAAGTTACAATTTTTTAATATGTTACAAACGGTTTCATAACCTAACTGGTATAAATTGTTGACGACTGCAGTTTTTTAAAAAAAAGAAGTTACTTTTTTAAAATTATGATGTGAGCAAGGTTTTAGATAAGTTCAAAAAAGAAAATGTCTCCGCCTTTTCTTACTCACTTTAGCTTCATTCTGAAGCGTAGTCTGCCCGGTTGCCGGGAAATTTAATCCAGAAACCTTCAAAAATGCCGGTTCAATGGTTAGATTATCCCGCAAAAGGTCTCTAAGCTGTGCATAATAGAAAGCCTTTTAAATAATTAACCTATAAGAAAGAAAAATAATTTTGGTAAAAAGGTAAACAACAAAAATATATCATGAAATTTTTTCATCTCCAGAACCCCCTGAACTTAAGCGGCGTTGTGTTTTCATGATGCCTGAATACCTTTATGAAATGGCTTGTACTTTCAAAACCGACCCTCCGGCTTATTTCGGAAATTGGGTAATCGGTGGTCTTCAACAGGCTTTTCGCCTGGTTAAGTCTCTGCTTTATTATATACTCATAGGGACTGTAACCTGTGTGTTTTTTGAACAGCCGCGCAAAGTGAAATTTACTGATACACAGTTCCTCAGAAAGCGTATCCAGGGTTATATGCGTATTATAATTTCTTTCAATTATTCGTGCAGCCCTCTGAATAACAGGCGGCAAAAACATGTCTTGCATTGCATTCATTTTTAAACTCTTAAGAAGCAATTCGGTTAGAATTTCCACCAAAAGCTTTGATGCAATAATATCTGCTCTCTTGTCTTTTCCTTTTATAAGAACCTGTATTTTTTCGATGTTGTCAGGTATTATGCTGCTGTCATTCGTGCTATATACCGGTCCGCAGTTGTCAAGTATCATCCTTGCGTAGTTTTTGCTTTCACTGCCGGTAAAGTGAATCCAGTCGAATTCCCAGTACCCTGTTTTGCCTGTCCCGTAAAACTGGTGTTCAAAGCAGTCAATTATGAACAGCTGGCCTTCTTTTATTTCGTAGACTTGGCCTCTGTATTTCAGCATACCCTCTCCCTTTTTTGTGTGTGCTATAAGTACAGACTGGTAATCGCTGCGATCGGTTTTATAGTTCCGGTCAGTTTTAAAATGACCTAATGACTGGACATAGTAAAATGTAGATTTTGCAAGCATACTGGGCGTATTCTCACAGATCCACGAACCTTCCAGTTTGCCCGGGATCATGGCTGAATATTCCTCCTTTTTTATACCGGGGAAATCCATCCGGTATAGCAAGATTGTTATATTTAACAGCAAATTACTTTGATGTTTTTTGGCTTTTGTATTATATAATTATATCATAACAGATATTTACAGGCCATATTAGTCTGCATGACAGAGGCAATATTTGTGCAGCAATTTTTAACAGCATTTCAGTTAAGTGCAGGATTCCGGCTGTCAGGTATTCACCAAGAAGCGTGTCATCTGCTTTCCCGCCATATGCCTGCATGGAAGACGAAATATCAGGAGGATGATAAATATGGAAATCAGGCCAATCCGGCCCAAATGGAAAGGAACAATGACCGACCGGGAACGGTTCAACAATCAAATGCATTATAAACCGTTTGATCGCTGTTTTAACATGGAATTCGGCTACTGGAATGAAAATTTCAAACAATGGCCGATTTTCTATGAAAACGGTATTACGAACAATAAAGAAGCAGACGTATTTTTCAACTTTGACAGGATACATGTCATTTCCGGAAATGTATGGCTGTCTCCTCCTTTTCAGACAAAAGTCATAAGGGAGACTGCTACCACAAAAATAATAATCAATGCAGAAGGATTGCTGGCCGAAGTACCGAAAGACAATCATGACACCATTCCTCACTTTATAAAGTCTTCAATTGAGACGCCGGATGACTGGAAAAAATGTAAAGAAGAACGGTTCAGGAGGGATGACACCGCCCGCAAGGTTGATATTGAAGCACTTAAGAAAAACCATCCGGATGACAGGGATTATCCGCTTGGAGTTGATTGCGGCTCAATGATTGGAAAAATACGGGATTTGCTTACTGTGGAAGGCCTGGCATATGCCTGCTGCGACTATCCGGATATGGTAGAAGACATGGTAGAAACCTGTTGCGTCCTGGTGGAAGACTTTCTTGACCAGGTATTGCCGCATTTTAAATTTGACTTTGCCAGCGGCTGGGAAGACATATGCTGTAAAAACGGGCCTCTTGTATCGCTGGACTTTTTTAAGGAAGTTGTGGTGCCCAGATATAAACGAATCAGCAAAAAACTTCGCGCTTACGGTATTGATTTGTGGTATACCGACTGCGACGGCGATGTGCGTCCTCTTCTTAAGTATTTCCTTGAAGGCGGTATTAATTGTTTGTTCCCCTTTGAGGTAAACAGCTGCTGTCATCCGTCTGAACTTCTGTATGAATACGGCGGAGAACTCCGTATTATGGGCGGTTTTGACAAAATGCAGTTAATTAAAGGCAAGGAAGAAATTAAATCATATATGGAATCCCTTGTTCCGCTGGTTGAACGGGGCGGATATATACCTTTCTGCGATCACCGCTGTCCCCCCGATGTAAAACCTGAAAATTACCTGTACTATCTCGATTTGAAGGAAAAAATGTTTGGCATGAAATAAACTGATAAAGGAGGGTAGCAATACCCTCTTTTTTTTGTCCTTTTTGCTCGTTGAAAAATACGGAAATATTATGTAATCTATTTATAAATCCATAATACCGATTTAAGTATCTTCTTTTTTTTTTACCTGCAGGGGGATTTGCATATGAACGAGCACTACAATATAAAACGTGTCAACAGAACAAATATGATTGCCATTATTGCAATAACAGCTGTAGTGGTTTTGAATAAAATTATTTTCAACGAATTTGATCCTGGCTTTAAAGCATTAATCAGAGGACTTATTGTTGCAGCTGTCACAGTTATAAACTATTTTCTGCCCACAAACAAATATCTGAAAGGTCTTATTTTCTCCTTAATACCTGCTTTTGCCGGAATTGTCCTTCTTTTGACCGAGTCTTTCACTTTAAGCTATCATTACATGACAGTGGGAGCTACCGCAATGGCTGCACTGTATTTTAACAGAAAAGTTCTCATTCAGTTTGGAGTAATAATTAACGCTCTTTATATAGCCGCTTTTATATTCAGGCCTGAAAATATTACCGGGCAGGAACAGGGGTTAATGGTTTTCAATGCAGCCATGCTTATTTTCAACGGAGTCCTGGTTTTGCTTTATTTCCTTACAAAATGGGGACGTCAGCTGCTGAATGACTCAAACATGAAGACCGAACAGGCAGGGAAACTGCTCGAAAACCTGAAAAATACCCTGGAAAACGTTGAAGAAGGGACAAGCGTCCTCGATTCCAGCATAAACAATATTACCGACAATATCAGGGAAATAAGTGAAGGCAGCAAAACCATTACCAGGTCGATGCAGGAAATGGCGCAGGCAATACAGCAGGAAGCCTCCAGCATAAACCGGATAAACAATTCGATGCATGCTACGCTTAATACTGTCCATGAATCCAACAATACTTTCAGAATTATTTCAGAAAACTCCAACCTGATGATCGAGCAGGTTAATACAGGCTACAAAAAAATCAACGAACTGCATGAACAGATGGATATTATAAACCGGGCAATTGGCGCCGCGGTGGATACAGTATCCGACCTGAAAGCCAACATGGAAAAAATAAATACGTTCCTCGAAGCAATTTCACAAATTTCACACCAGACAAATCTTCTTGCGTTAAATGCGGCTATCGAAGCTGCACACGCCGGTGAACATGGTAAAGGTTTTGCTGTGGTTGCCGCCGAAGTAAGAAAACTTGCTGAACAGAGCGCACAACTGACAGGAAATATAGCAAGGATTACCGCTGAAATATTCAGAATATCGGACGATGCATTTGCCAAGGTTAAAGACGGCGGTACAGCAACAATTGAAGGTAAGAAACTTGCCGATCATATCTTTACTCAGTTTAAGGAAATAAAATCCACTGCAGACAGAACAACCAAAGCAATTGAAGAGGGATATTCAAAAAACAGCCGGATAACATCAGAACTTGAGCTGGTCCAGCATCAGATTGAAAACATGGCAGGCATTTCAGAGGAAAACTCGGCAGCAACCGAGGAAGTTCTTGCAACGATGGAAGCAGAGAATAACCGCATACTGGAACTGTATGCTTCAGTTGAAGAAATTCAGAGGCTCAGCAGCAGAATGAAAAACCTGTTATCTTCAGCCGGCTGAGCCTTCTTCTTGGGCCTTTATTCTTAAACCCGTCAGTATATTCATTACCACGTCTCAAAATGAACCTTTGTGGGATCGAAACGATCCTGCGGCGGCTTTTCTTCATTCGGATAACCAATGGCTATAAGCCCCACGGGTATTATATTTTCGGGCAGATTCAGAATCTCTGAAAACAATCGGCACCTGTCTGTATCAGGGTAAACACCGCACCATACGGCACCCAGGCCGGTTCCATGGGCCGCCAGAAGTATGTTTTGTATAGCGGCTGAGCAGTCTTCCACCAGGTAACCTTCCTTAGTTTCCCTGGAAATATCCCCGCAAACCACAATACCGCAACCTGCCTGCGGAAGCATTTTGGCGTAAGGATGAATATCGGCAATTTTCTCAAGAGTCTCTTTTTCCTTAACAACTACATAATGCCATGGCTGAAGGTTGTAAGCAGAGGGCGCCTGAAATCCTGCCTTCAGCAACAGATTCAGCTGTTCGTCGGTAATCACCCGGCCTGTAAATCTTCTTATGCTTCTCCTTGTAAGAATGGCATCAATTACATTCATACCAAATCCCCCTCTTCAGAACATTTTTACCTGCTTTTCCTTCCTGTCTTCATCCTTAAGATAACACCCTATCGCAGGTATGTTTTTTGTTCTGTAATAATCATAATCGGTAAAGTTTACTTCATCAAGTTCCATGATTTTGGTCATACAGCTGCCCTTTTTGGACTTCAGTACCTGCACGCCGCCTGAATTTCTCGTGGTTTTTGGATTAATATTCGCCGTATTGAAAATAAGAACCTTGTCAATACTGGAAAAGGCAACCAGTTCCCTGTCCTCCTTAATAAAACGTATATCACAGAGAGGCGACTCTTCCGAGTATGCATTCGCAAGTTTTTTGCGGTTTGTTTTGGTTGCATAGCTTGCCAGCGGTATTTTTGCGCATTTTCCGTTTTCAAAGGAAAACAGCATGAATCCTGAATAGTCATCGGTAGCTGTCATATACAGTATTTTTTCACCTTCGTTCATTTCAAGGATATTCCCAAGATACTCTCCCAGCATTGACGTTTTGCAGTCATTAATTTCATGAACTTTCAGCTTATACGCAACATACTTGTTTGAAAACAGTATCAGGTCGCTTTTGTTCCTTGCTTCAATTTCCTGTATTATCCTGTCATCTTCCTTAAGCTTCTGCTCGCCTGAAGCCCTGAGGGAAACAAGCGGTATTTTCTTAAGATAACCCTGTTCTGTAAGAAACAGCCTGACATTGTAATCTTCTATCATGACTTCTTCGGTAATTTCTTCCACATGTTCCTCGTTTATTATTTCTGTTCTTCTGGGCTGACCGTATTTTTGGGATATCTCCTTCAGCTGTCTGCATATTATGTCAAGCACCCTTGATTCCCTTTCATAGATATCCTTAAGATCTGCAATCTCTGCTTTCAGGGCTTCAATATTCGATGTCTGTTTTAATATGTATTCCCTGTTCAAATACCTGAGTTTAATCTCGGCTATGAATTCGGCCTGTGCCTGATCTATGCTGAAGCCTTTCATCAGGTTAGGCACAACCTGGTCTTCCTTTTCGGTATTGCGAATAATCTTAATGGCCTTGTCTATATCAAGAAGGATCCTGGACAAACCTTCCAGCAGATGCAGTCTTTCGGATTTCTTTTTTATATCAAAGGCCGTTTGCCTGCGGATGCAGTTCATGCGGAATTCAATCCAGTGATCAAGTATTCCCTTGATGCCAAGAACCTGCGGTCTTCCGTTAATAAGAATATTGAAATTGCATCCGAAACTGTCTTCAAGTGGTGTAAGCTTAAACAGCCTGTTCATAAGTGCGTCGGGATCAGCTGAACGCTTTATATCAATGGTTATCCTAAGACCATTCAGGTCTGTTTCGTCACGAATATCAGTTACATCCTTGATTTTACCGCTTTTAACAAGCTCGGTTACCGAATCGATTATGGCTTCGGATGTAGTGGTATACGGAATTTCATATATTTCAATGCAGTTATTTTTACAGTCAAACCTGTATCTTGCACGGAGTTTGAAGCTTCCCCTTCCCGTTTCATAAATATTCCTGAGTTCCCGCTCATTGTAAATCAGTTCCCCGCCGGTTGGAAAATCCGGCGCCTTAAGATATTCAATTAAATCCACATTGTCATTTTTTATATACGCAATTGCTGCATCACAAACTTCTTTTAGGTTAAAACTGCAGATATTGCTGGCCATTCCCACGGCAATGCCCTGATTCGGATTTACAAGAATATTCGGGAAAACCGTTGGCAGCAATATGGGTTCTTTCATCGTTCCGTCATAGTTATCGGTAAAATCCACCGTATCCTTGTCAATATCCCTGAAAAGTTCGGCGCTTATATCCGCAAGTTTGACCTCTGTATACCTTGGTGCCGCATATTTCATGTCCCTTGAATAGACACGCCCGAAATTTCCCTTGGATTCAATAAGGGGATGCAGAAGCGCACCGTATCCGGTCGTAAGTCGCACCATCGTTTCATAAATTGCCTGGTCACCATGGGGATTTAATTTCATCGTCTGTCCGACTACATTCGCGGACTTGGTTTTACCCCCGTGCAGTAATCCCATCTTGTACATCGTGTACAGAAGTTTTCTGTGCGATGGTTTTAACCCGTCTATTTCAGGTATAGCACGGGATACAATGACGCTCATTGCATATGGCATATAATTAAGTTTCAGTGTTTCAACTATCTTTTGCTCAGTAAATTTCATACACTACCCTCGCTACCTGTTTTTTCCTGCCTTAAGAAGGCACACCAAAAACCACGGTGCAGAATATCCCCTGCAAAACAGCTCAGCTTACATCCAGCATATCCAGGTATTCATGACCGTGTTCACTGATAAAATCCTTCCTTCCCTGCAGGTTGTCGCCCAGGAGAATGTCAAAGAATTCCTGCGTCTGCTCAATGTCATCAGGTACAACTTTTATCAGCCTTCTCGTTTCGGGATTCATCGTGGTGTGCCACATCATGTCGGGATCGTTCTCTCCAAGACCCTTGGAACGCAGAATTGTGACCTTTTCATCCCTGAGATTTTTCAGTATGTCACTCTTCTCTTTTTCATTATACGCAAACCATATTTTGTCCCTGCACCGGATTTCAAACAGCGGTGTTTCTGCAATATAGACCTTTCCTTCACGTACCAGCGTGGGCATAAGGCGGTATATCATTGCCAGGATTAATGTGCGTATCTGATATCCGTCCACATCTGCATCAGTACAAATAATAATTTTGTCCCATTTTAAATTTTCCATGCTGAACGTACTGAGCTCCCTGTTATGCCTTGTTTTAATCTCAACGCCACATCCCAGAACCTTTAAGAGGTCAACAATTACTTCGTTTTTGAAAATAACTTCGTAATCAGCTTTCAGGCAGTTAAGTATCTTGCCCCGTACTGGCATAATGGCCTGAAATTCAGCATCTCTTGCCATCTTGCACGAGCCGAGGGCGGAATCACCTTCAACAATGTAAAGTTCCCTCTTTGAAACATCTTTTGTCCTGCAGTCTACAAATTTCTTTACGCGGTTGGTAAAATCCACTTTGCCGCTGAGTTTTTTCCTGATGTCAATACGTGTCCTTTCTGCAGTTTCGCGGCTCCGCTTGTTGGCAAGAACCTGGTTTGCGATTTTTTCGGCTTCTTCCCGGTTTTCTATAAGATAAACCTCAAGTCGTTCCTTCAGAAAATCTGTCATTGCTTCCTGGATAAATTTGTTTGTTATGGCTTTCTTGGTCTGGTTTTCGTAGCTTGTTACCGTTGAGAAAGAGCTGCTTACAAATATCAGGCTTTCCTGAATATCCTGAAAGGTTATTTTTGCCTCATTCTTGTTGTATTTGTTATTGTTTTTCAGGTATTTGTCTATTTCATAGACAAAAGCGCTTTTAACTGCCTTGTCCGGGGCTCCCCCGTACTCAAGGAAACTGGAATTGTGATAGTACTCAAGAACATTGGTTTCATTGCTGAAAACAAAGGCAACGCTCAGTTTCACCCTGTATTCAGGCTTATCCTCCCTGTCGCGTCCCCTTGCAGAAGTTTCAAAAAACTGGACCGAGGTAAAACCTTTATCACCTGATAATTCCTTCACATAATCAACAATACCGTTTTCATATAAGAATTCTTCGGTATTTCCGGATTCCTCGTCGATCAGTATAAATTTAATACCCGGATTGACGACAGCCTGTCGTTTTAATGTCTCCCTGTAATACTCCAGGGGAATTTTTATATCGGTAAAAACCTCAAGATCGGGTTTCCAGTGGGTTACCGTACCTGTATGCTCGTAGTCAAATTTTTCCTTCCTAAGCCCGCCTACATTTTCTCCTTTCCTGAATTCCAGTGAATATTTGTAGCCGTCCCTGAAAGACGTTACAAACATATACTCTGAACTGTACTGGGTCGCGCAGGCACCCAGACCGTTCAAACCAAGACTGAATTCGTAATTTTCACCGCTGTTGTTGTTATATTTACCGCCTGCATACAGTTCACAGTATACAAGTTCCCAGTTGTACCTCTTTTCAATGGGGTTATAATCCACCGGAACACCGCGTCCTTTGTCTTCCACGGTGATTGACCAGTCACGGTGACGGATAACCTTTATTTCGTCTCCAAAACCTTCACGGGCTTCATCAATTGAATTGGAAAGAATTTCAAAGAAAGCATGCTGACATCCTTCAATACCGTCTGAACCAAAAATAACGCCTGGACGAAGTCTGACGCGATCGGCACCCTTAAGGGCCATTATGCTTTCATTTCCATACCTGTCGTTGACCTTTTTCATTTGTACACCTCACTCTTTATATCTCTTTCATCAGATAAGTTAATTAAACCCCGGTGCGTCAGAATCGGAAAAGAATCCGCTGAATCTGTTTTATAATATCCCGAACTCCTGTTCTATAATACAATATTGCTCGGCGTTTTTCAATCTGCCCTGCGGACGGTCACACCCCGCTCCGGCATAAGTCATTAAACATCTGCCGCTCATTAAAAAATCCGGCGAATGCCGGATTTTTACGATGCGGAATCAATATTCTCTTTCTGCTTTTTCTTTTTCGGAGGATTCAGTGCTTTTTTGGCCTCATTGAATATAAGGGTGGGCTCGCGGCCGGAAAGAATAACTTCCCTGTCGATAATGCACTTCTCAACGTTCTTTTTCGACGGGATTTCATACATCACATCAATCAGGATTTCTTCCATTATGGCACGCAACCCTCTTGCTCCTGTCTTTCTTTCAAGGGCCTTATCAGCTATTGCCTGGAGGGCGTCTTCCTCCATAATCAGTTCAACTCCGTCCAGTTCAAACAGCTTTTTATACTGCTTTACCAAAGCATTACGCGGTTTTGTCAGAATATCTATCAAAGCCTGTCTGTCCAGTGAATGCAGTGAAGCAATTATTGGTACTCTTCCGATAAATTCGGGTATCATTCCGTATTTGAGTAAATCCTGCGGAGTTACAAGCTGGAACAGTTCTCCAACTTCCTTCAGGCGTTCTATTCCTTTTTCATTGACCGCACCGAAACCTATCGTCTTCTTACCTATCCTGTTTTCTATTATCTTATCAAGGCCGTCAAATGCACCTCCGCAAATAAACAGGATATTGGTGGTATCTATTTGTATAAATTCCTGGTGCGGATGCTTGCGTCCGCCCTGGGGAGGCACAGAAGCTATCGTACCTTCCAGTATTTTCAAAAGAGCCTGCTGAACACCTTCTCCGCTTACATCTCGGGTTATTGAAGGATTATCGGATTTTCGGGCAATTTTGTCTATTTCATCTATATATATAATTCCTTTCTCAGCACGCTCAATATCATAATCTGCAGCCTGAATAAGCCTGAGCAGTATATTCTCGACATCTTCTCCCACGTAACCGGCTTCTGTCAGTGTTGTTGCATCCGCTATTGCAAAAGGAACGTTAAGTATTTTTGCCAGTGTCTGGGCAAGAAATGTCTTTCCTGTACCGGTGGGCCCTATCATCAGGATATTGCTCTTTTGCAGCTCCACGTCACCCGAAGCCACTTCGGAGTTTATTCTTTTATAATGGTTGTATACGGCAACCGACAGGATTTTCTTGGCTTTTTCCTGCCCTATAACATACTGATCAAGTATATTTTTTATCTCAACCGGCTTTGGGATATCTTCCAGCTGTATATCAACGCCGTTGTCCTCAAATTCTTCTCCGATAATTTCGGAACACAGCTCTATACATTCGTCGCAGATATAAACACCGGGTCCGGCAACCAGCCTTTTGACCTGATCCTGTGTCTTTCCGCAGAAAGAACACTTAAGCTGTTTTTTTTCTTCATATCTTGACACTAAACTTCACCTCGGCTATTTACGTACCATGACATCGTCGACAATTCCGTATTCCTTTGCCTCCCATGCAGACATGAAATAGTCTCTTTCTACGTCACGCTGGATCTTTTCCAAAGGCTGCCCCGTTCTTTCGGCCAGTATACGGTTCAATTTGTCCTTAATTTTGAGAATCCATTCGGCATGAATCTTAATATCAGTAGCCGGACCTCTTGCTCCGCCTGCAGGCTGATGTATCATTACAGTACTGTTGGGCAGTGCAAAGCGTTTACCCTTTGTTCCCGCAGCGAGCAAAAAAGCCCCCATGCTTGCTGCCATACCTACACAAATGGTTGACACGTCAGCCTTAACATGCTGCATTGTGTCGTAAATTGCAAGGCCGGCAGTTACCGATCCGCCAGGGCTGTTGATATAGAACTGTATATCCTTGTCCGAATCCTTGGCATCCAGGTAAAGCATCTGGGCCACAATAAGACTCGCGGTTGCATCATTAACCTCGTCGCTCAGAAATATGATTCTATCTTCCAGCAAACGGGAGTATATATCGTATGAACGTTCTCCCCTGTTACTCTGCTCTATAACATAAGGTATAAGCGGCATATTCCATCCCCCTTTGATTCTTTGCTCTTTTATTCCCAAGGAGTTTATTAACCAGCTCTTAGCTATTTTTATTTTACAATAGTATAATATTAATTTCCCCTTTTGTTGACCTAATAAACAAAATTGCCCTGCATACAGCCCGGTATTTCCGGTGAAATCTTCAGAAGCCTGCAGTTAACCCGGTCTACTGCTTCATCAGTTCAATGGTTTTCCTTCTTATAATGGTATCTTTAATATATTCTATATCGTCATTCTGTAAATGTTTCTTAAATTCCTCGGGTTTCTGATTGTATTTTTCAGCCATTTCCACAGTTTCTTTTTCAACTTCTTCGTCTGATGCTTCTATTTTTTCTGTCTGGGCAATTTTCTCAAGTACCAGATCGGTTTTTACCTCTTCAAGGGCACGTTCCCTGTAATCTTCACGCATCTTTTTCTCGTCCAGACCCATAATTTCCATGTAGCTCTTCATGTTAATTCCCTGATAAGCCAGCGCCATCTCCAGCCTCTTCAGGATATTGTTTATCTGGCGTTCCACCATGACCTCAGGAATATCAACCTCTGCATTTTCGACCGCTTTCCTTATTATTTCGTTCTCATATTTCCTTTCCGCTTCCTGGCTGGCCCTTTCTTCCAGTTTCTTTCTGATATCGGCCTTATATTCCTCAAGAGTATCAAATTCACTTACATCCTGGGCAAATTCGTCATCAAGGTTGGGGAGTTCCCTGTACTTAATCTCGTTAACGCGAACCTTGAAAACAGCCGGTTTTCCTTTCAGTTCCTCATTGTGATAATCATCGGGGAATGTAACATTTACCTCCACTTCCTGATTAAGAGCAGCACCTATCAACTGCTCTTCGAAACCGGGAATAAAGGTATTGGAGCCGACAGTAAGCGTATATCCTTTTGCGGAACCGCCTTCAAAAGGTTTACCGTCAATGAACCCTTCAAAATCAATATTTACAATGTCCTTATCCTGAACCGGCCTGTCCTCCGCAGAAACAAGTCTCGCATTTCTTTCCCGGATCCTTTCAAGTTCTTTCTGGACATCTTCGTCGGTAATATTCACCTGTTCTTTTTCCAGGTTAAATTCTTTATATTGCCCAAGCTTCACTTCGGGTTTCACCGTTACTTTCGCGGTGAAAATCAGGTTTTTGTCCCTGCCGATTTGTTCAATATCCAGTTCGGGCGAATCTACGGGAACAATACCGTGTTCCCTGACAGCTGCCTCATAAGCCTCGGGAAAAATGATATTCAGGGCTTCTTCATAGAACACGTTTTCCCCGTAATACTTTTCGATTAAATCCATTGGTGCTTTTCCTTTTCTGAAACCGGGTATTGAAAATCTGCCCCTGGTTTTCAGGTAAGCTTTTTTTAGGCTCTCATTAAAGCGCTCTGCATCTTCCTCAATAGTGAGTTTCACAATATTCTTCTCAACATTTTCTACTTTCGATTTCATTCAGGTAGGCCTCCTAAGTTTTATTATAATATTTTATAGATATCTGCTTAATTTCCGCACATGCATTAAAGCCCGGTCAACGTATCTGTGCTTCCTTAAACATTATAGACATTTCTATTCCGGGAAACAAAGCAGATTCAATATTTCTGGAAAAAAAAACTGGTGTTCAAAAAAACCTTTATGATTATAACATACAAATTTAATATTGCCAATAAAAACAATGCTTATTTCTTAACACGCTTATTTCCGTTAAAGAATAATTATTCCGTTTTTTCTCTGTATTTTTACCATAACATCGACAATATCCGGATGGAACTGGCTGCCTTTGTTGTCTTCAAGCTCTTTTATAGCCTTATCGGGGGACAGCGGTTCCCTGTATGGCCTTTTGGAAGTCATCGCGTCGAAAGCATCTGCAACAGCTATTATCTGTGGTTCAAGTCCAATGCTTTCATTGCTTAATCCAAAGGGATATCCCCTGCCGTCATATCTCTCATGATGAAAAGCTATTGCCTTAAGAATTCTTTCGGACAACCCTATCGGGTAAAGAATCTTGTTACTTATAGCAGGATGCTTTTTGATTTCTTCATATTCTTCCTTTGTGAGAGGTCCCTTTTTCAGCAGTATCCTGTCGCTTATTCCAATCTTTCCGATATCATGCAGTATACCGGCAATACGCAGATCCTCGATTGTTTCCCTGTTCATTCCCATTTCTTCTGCTATCCTGACGGCATATGCAGACACTCTCTGTGAGTGCCCCCTTGTATACTGATCTCTGGCTTCCACTGCCGCGATAAGGGCATTTATTGTTGCAACGTAATTTTTCTTTGATTTGATAAGATACATTGCATTTTCAATTGCAACCAGCGTGGTATTACAGATTGAACGCAATACATCAATTTCTTCATGTTTAAAATTGCTGTCGGTGATAACAAGCAGAAACCCCTGACCGGAATCCCCGTTTTTCAGTTCCTGGATATAGATTTGTCTGAAAGGCGGAATATCCACCTTATTTCCGTTTTCCATGGCCAGAAGTTCAACAAACGTGCCAAAATCAAGAACCGTACCGTCTTTATCATTTCTTATGAAAGAAAATGCACCGCGGTTGAAATTTATCTGCATGAAATGTTTTAATATATCTGTATCCGAGAAATATTTCCCGGAATACTCGGCAATACTGTAATTTTTATTTTTCTCTTCTGAAAAAAAACATGCTGCGCCGCTGAATCCCAACAGTTCGGTCAGCGTTTTCACGCAGGTTTTATGTATATCGGGCAGTTCCATTTCCGACGCAATTTTCTGGCTGAATTCGTTTATAATCCTAAGTCTCCGGTTATTCTCCACAAGAGCTCTTTCCATCCGCTTTTGTTCGGTTATATCACGTATAATCGCCTGGATACTGTACCCGTGAGGCGACTCCTGGGCAGGCGTGAATTTTATTTCTGACTCAATAAAAGTGCCGTCCTTCCTTAAAAGCGGAATCTGCATCAATTGTTCCCCGTTTATTTCAACCGTTCTCCTGAGTTTCTCAAAATTAAACTCATCGGCATGCTTCCCGTAGACAATAAACTGAAACGGTTTTCCGACAATATCATGCCGCCTGAAATTCAAAATATCCCTGCAGGCACGGTTTGCATAGGTTATATTTCCGTTTTCGTCAAGGGTGAGAACTATATCAGGAATACTGATTACAAGAGAATGGTACCTTTGTTCCGATTCATTGAGCTGTTCCATTAAACTCTGAAGCTGTTCATAGGATGCGGCAAGCTGTTTATGGGCATTGTCAAGTTTTGAGTTTTTCTTAGCCAGCTCTATGCTCTGTTCATTGAGTTCCGTGACCTGTTTCTGAATATCCCTCGAAATTTCGCGTATTGCATTGTTTATATCGGACACTGCAGGAAAGGATGTTTTTGTTTCGCTTTCCGCAATGTATGTATTGTTGTTTATATTGTTAATCATTTCAAGGGACCTGTTAAGTTCCCGTATTAAGCCATGGTAGCGTTTCAGCAGAAATACAATCACGGCAAACGCCGTTGTTAATAATGCCAGAAACCAACTCTCCGCCGGTCGTATCAACAAAAAAAACTGGAATTTATCCGACAGGTAAGAAAAAATAACCCCCAACAATATAAAGACAAACACAAAAAGACAGACATAACCTAAAGTGCCTTTTATATATTTGCGCATAAAATTAAACCACCCGATAAATCCTTACAAAACCATTCCAAATGATTTATCGGCCGTTTTTAAAAAATACAAAATATATAAATAAATAACTTTTAGGGAAAAATTATCAATTACATAAATTATTGCAAAAAAAAATACCGAAACATGAACCGAAAAAAATAATAAAATAAATCGTGCACCTGCCGTCGACATACAACTACGAACGTCACCCTGACAAAAAGCTCGGACCAGGCACCCTCGCGGCACATCCAGTAAACTGCTTACCGCTGCTTCCTTCCGGACCTGACGGGGTTCACAGCCCTGAATTGCGCAAGACCCAATCTTCATCGCCTTTTAATCAAGGCCCTGGCCTCACAGCTATATGCCTCGGGCAGGAATTCGACCCTGCTATAGCGGGTTGCAGGTACAGGGCACCGCTACCTCCCCGTCTAGCACGATATACTAATTATACCGGAACAGGAGACAGCTTGCAAGTGGTTAATTATAGGAGCCCGAAGCAGGACCCGTGTGCAATCAAGCATTGCACAATATATAATTAATGGTAAAATATATAATTGTTATATTTATTATCAGAATTTCCGGGAGTGAATAGTATGGTTGAAATCTTTGCACAGGACAAAGAATGGCTCAATTCGGTCTGGGAAAAAATCAACGCCAAAATGAACAAAGTAGTTGACAATGTGGGGGATAAAATTCCTTACACGACAATTGACGGCAGATTCGATGACAGATTTGAGACCGACCCTGCATGGTGGACCAATGGTTTCTGGCCCGGCTTAATGTGGCTGATGTATATGGGGACGCAGGATGAAAAATACCGCCAAAAAGCTGAAAAAGCAGAACTTCGTATGGATAAGGTACTTTTCGGCCTTGACGGAAGCTTCGAAGGTCTGCACCACGATGTTGGATTTATGTGGCATATATCAAGTGTTGCAAACTACAGGATTACCGGTAACCCACAGTCCAGGATAAGGGGATTAATCGCGGCTAACCATCTTGCATCGCGTTTCAATATAAAAGGCGGTTTTATCACCGCATGGAACGGCAAAGAATGCGAAGGATGGTCAATAATAGATACAATGATGAACCTGCCGCTGCTCTACTGGGCTACGGAAGAAACAGGTTACAGACGTTTTCGCTATATTGCTGAAGCCCATGCAAATAAAACAGCGGAAAATGTTGTTCGTCCCGACGGCTCTGTAATCCATATCATTGAATATGACGTGGACACCGGTGAAGTTATCAGGACTTACGGCGGTCAGGGATATGAAGTTGGCTCATCATGGTCAAGAGGACAGAGCTGGGCAATATACGGTTTTGCATTATCCTATCTGCACACAGGAAATACTCTTTACCTGGATACTGCGAAAAAAGTGGCACATTATTTTATTTCCTGCATCCAGGATACCAATTTCATTCCGACGGTAGATTTCAGAAGTCCGGAAACACCTGTTTACATTGATACAACAGCCGGCGCAATTGCTGCCTGCGGACTTATTGAAATTTCCAAGCATGTACCTCTTTATGAGAAAAACCTGTATTTAAACTCTGCACTGAAAATTTTGAAAGCAATGGAAAAAGAGCAATGTGACTGGACCGACAATACAGATTCAATCCTGCAGAACGGGTCCGAAGCATATAACAACGGTATACACAAAAGCATTATTTACGGTGATTTCTTCTTTACAGAAGCTATCATGAAACTGAGAGAATCCGGTATTCTTATGTGGTAGTAAAAAGAGAGCCGAATAGGCTCTCTTTTTACTGTTCCATATGCTTTCCCAAAAAAGTTGCGGCTGACTGCGCAAGCTTGGTTTCAACGTCTCCCATTTTTGCATTGGGATCTGTTGATAAAACGATAACCGCACCGATTGGATCACCTTCAGAAACTATTGGTGTAATAACCTGGGATGTATATTTTTCACCTGGTTCATCGTTTACAATCGAAACTTTGGCGGAATCTGCAGAAGGTGCCACGAATGTGGTTTTTGACTCTATAATTTTTTCCAGTTCACTGCTTAAAGGCTTTTCAAGATATTCCTTCTTGGATGCACCTGATACGGCAATGATGGAATCCCTGTCGGCAACACATACAATATGTCCGCTTGTATTATGCAGGGATTCAGCATATTCTGCTGCAAAATCACCTAATTCGCCAATAGGGGAATATTTCTTAAGAATAACCTCACCTTCACGGTCAGTAAATATCTCCAATGGATCGCCCTCGCGAATTCTCAGTGTCCGCCTGATTTCCTTTGGAATTACAACACGTCCCAAATCATCAATTCTTCTTACGATGCCTGTTGCCTTCAAGGTCTATGCCTCCTTTCATACTTAAGAATCTTACGATAATATTATTAATTGTTCCTGTAGTTTTTATGCAAACATACCAAATATAAAAGATTTGAACCAAAAGGAGGCATGTATTGAAAGACCTGTTAACATCAGTAAAATGAAAAATTACTTTTCAAAGATTTTTTTGGTTATCCTGTTCAGTGTTTTTTCATTCTTTACAAGATTAAAATACGGATCATTTACCCATTCCTTCAGCCGGCTCTGGTAAAACTCGTTCAGTTTACTGGCTTTCAGTTCACTTCTGGCAAGCTCTTTTTTATCTTCAAAGGTGCTTCTGGATTCCAGTCTTATGACATAATATCCGTCCCGGGTCTGAACAATATTCACGTCTCCTGTTTTTGCACTGAATGCCCAGTCTTTTATTTCCTGGGGATAAGACTCTGAAGAATACTTGAAAGTGTATTTACCGCCGTTTTCCCTTGCTCCGGGATCATCCGAGTATTCTTCTGCCAACACAGGCATGTCTTCTCCCTGCCTGATTCTTTGCAGGATATCTTCGGCCAGTTTCCTTTTCTCTGTTTTCTGTTCACTGTTCATGTTATCATCGACCGAGATTAAAATAAACGTTACCGTTACATCATCAATATTGTTCCTGTTCCCGTTATAATATTCCCTTGCTTCTTCATCCGAAACGGATACCTCATTACTGTTTTTTTGCATAAAATCGTAGGCAAACCTGCTTACAATCTGAGAATTCACCATTAAATCCTTGAACTGCGAAATACTTATACCCAGTTCATTTATCACATAATTTCTGTTTTCTTCGTTTTTCATCCAATTGTTCAGATACTGGTTAATTTCCCTTTGTTCGCTGTCAGTTAACTTGAATTTTGCCTGTCTTGCTTTAATTAGCTGTACCTTAAACTCCTTTGCATTTTCCAGTGCCTGGTTCATAACTATTACAACCGGATCCTCGCCGTCAACGGCAGTGGCCCAGAGTTCTTTCTTCCCCTGCTCGTCAGTTACGCCTGCTTCAGATTCGGTTACCATCTTCTGTGTACGAAGAAAAAAAACATATTCATAGTTTTTTATTCTCTGGCCGCCTACTTTTGCTACGTAACTGCCTGTATCCACCATATAATATATGATACCTGCTGCAACAGCCAGTACCGCCAGAACAATAATAATTATTTTTTTCATTGCAGTTCACCTTTTTTGGCCTGAATATAAACTTCACAGTCCGATAAAGCTTAGTTTCAGACACTTTTATTATAATCAATTATTACCCTGACTGCAATTTTTGAACCCTCTGTAACAGAATCTTAATATTGTCAAGTAATTCAGTCTGGCTGAGGCCTTTTGCCCTGTATGAAAGGTAAGGTGTTTTGCCGGCAGAAAACATGACTTTCCCCTTTTCTTCATGCACAAGTCTTGACAGCATAGGTAAAGGCAGTGCGGCCTGCTCCCTGAAATACAGCAATACCATATCATCCTTCTGTTTTATAATGTTCAAGCCGCATTTTGCAGCCAGTTTCCTTATAAGAACAATCTTGATAAGGTTTGATGCCTCCTCGGGAACTTCGCCGAATCTGTCCAGAAGCTCATCATATACATCCATTGCCTCATCTTCATTTTCTATTGCTGATATCGATTTATACATGTCAAGCCTTGCCTGTTCATCAGGTATATATTGCGAATCCAGGTATGCATTAACCTTTATGTCAACGTTTACTTCAGTATCATCCTGGGGTACCTGTTCTCCTTTCAGTTCCCTGATCGTTTCTTCCAGGAGCTTCACGTAAGTGTCATAACCCACAGCTTCCATATGGCCGTGCTGTTCTGGCCCCAGAAGGTTACCTGCACCTCTTATCTGCAAATCCCGCATTGCTATTTTAAATCCCGAACCGAACTCGGTGAACTCACGGATTGTTTTAAGTCTTTTCTCTGCAATTTCATTAAGAACTTTATCCCGTTTATAAGTCAGGTACGCATAAGCCAGGCGGTTTGATCTGCCCACCCTTCCCCTCAGCTGGTAAAGCTGGGCAAGACCAAGCCTGTCGGCGTCCTCCACTATGATCGTATTGACATTCGGCATGTCTATCCCCGATTCAATAATGGTCGTACAAACCAGTACATCGAATTCCCGGTTTATAAACGAAGTCATTATTTTTTCCAGCTGTCTTTCACTCATTTGTCCGTGGGCATAACTGACGCGTATCTGCTGACCGAGCATTTCCTGAAGGCCTACTGCCTTTGACTGGATACCCTTCACCCTGTTGTAAAGGTAAAATACCTGGCCGTCCCTTGCAACTTCCCTCCTGATTGCATCTGCAATCACATCTTCATTGTATTCAAGAACATAAGTCTGAACAGGGTATCTTTGTTCAGGCGGCTGCTCCAGTACGCTTATATCCCTGATACCGGTAAGGGACATATGCAGGGTTCTGGGTATCGGCGTGGCCGACAGTGTCAGAATATCCACCTTTGGATACAGCCTTTTTATCTTTTCCTTCTGTTCAACGCCAAAACGCTGCTCTTCGTCTATTATTAAAAGCCCAAGGTCCTTGAAACGGACTTCCTTGTTAAACAGTTTATGGGTACCCACTATAAGATCAATACGGCCTGCTTTTAAATCCCTGATAATCCTCTTCTCTTCACTTTCGGTACGGAAACGGCTCAACATTTCAACGGTGATCGGAAACTGGGCAAACCGCTTTTTGAAATTTTCATAATGCTGCGCTGCCAAAACAGTTGTAGGAACCAGAAAGGCAGACTGCTTGCCGTCCATTGCCGCTTTAAAAACGGCACGCAGCGCCACTTCGGTCTTCCCGTAACCCACATCTCCGCAAAGCAGGCGATCCATCGGCTTTTTCGATTCCATGTCGGCCTTTATTTCCTCGGTACACCTCAGCTGATCCTGGGTCTCTTCCCACTCAAAGGCTTCTTCAAACTGTTTCTGCCATACAGTATCGGGAGAAAAGGCATAACCTTCGGTCGACGCACGCTCAGCCTCGAGACGAATCAGCTCTTCAGCAAGCTCTTTAAGGGATTCTTTTACTTTTTTCTTCTGTCTGCTCCATTCTGTCCCGCCCAGTTTGTTTACCTTCGGTGTTTTTCCCTCGGTTCCGATATATTTCTGGATTACATCCATCTGGGTTGTGGGAATATACAATAACCCGCCGTCACGATACTCAATTTTCAGATATTCACTTTTGATCCCTTCAACCGTAAGCGATTCTATGCCCCTGTAAATCCCGATCCCATGGGTCTGATGAACTACAAAGTCTCCCACGGAAAGATCGGTAAACACATTTATTTTCTTACCGCCTTTATACTGGGGTGCGGTTTTCCTCTTCTTACCCGCGACAATATCGCTTTCGCATAATACCGCCCACTTAATTTCAGGGTAAACAAATCCGTTTTTGAGCTGCCCCGTCTTTATGACAACACAGGGCACATCATCGGCGGGATACTCAGAAAATATCCGAATGTCATTGTCTTCAAAAAACCTTTTAAGCCCTTCCTTTCTCTGTTCGGACAATGCCTGTATCGTTATCTGGTATCCCTTTTCAAGCCATTCCTTTATATCTTTTTTTAGTTCTTCTATACGTCCCGCATATGATCCTGTATTATTGCCGTGAATGATATACTTATTTTCTGTTTCGGCAAGAGTTTCGCCTTCATCAAGACTGTTAAGGTATATTGTCTGCATTTTTGAAATCTGTCCCGGCAAACTCTCAGGATCAGCATACATGTAGAATGAGCCGGGCAGAATCATACCTTTCTCCATCAGGACTTCGCACTGACTGTGATACTCCTGAACGGTATTTTCCAATCTCTGTTTCATTCTTGCCGTGTCTTCTACAAATAACAGTGTATCACTGCCGATATATTGCAGAATGGTATGTCTCTCCCGGTAAAAATAGGGTATAAACTTGTCAATCCCGGCAAAATATTCGGCGTTTTTCAGCTTTTCAATATAGTTTCCGAAATTTTTTTTCAGTGAATCGGCAAGCTCGGTGTCATCTGTCCGGGATAAAACATCCGAAAGTTCCCGCTTAACCCTCCCGGCAATTTCTTCAGCCCGTTCCCTTGTGAATATAAACTCCCTTGCCGGGAGAATATCAAACCCCTCAATGCTTTGAACCGATCTTTGACTTCCGGGATCAAAGATGCGAATTGAATCAATTTCAATGTCAAACAGCTCAATTCTCGCAGGATTCTGGAGCTGTACCGGAAAAATATCAATAATGCCGCCTCTTACCGCAAACTGACCCGGCCCCTGCACCTCTGTCTCCCTCTCGTATCCCAGGTTCACAAGATCGGATATAAGTTTTTCCAAATCCACAATATCACCGGTTTTCAGGGATAGCCTGTACGATGCAAATTCTTCGGGCGACATGCAGAGATCCAGCAGTGATTCACAGGAAAGCACAACAATATCAAAATTATTCCTGAGAATACAGTCAAGAATTTCTATCCTCTGATGTGCCTGTTCATGACTTTTGGCTTCCACGTCATAAAGCATTTTTTCCCTGAACGGAAAATACAGCACCTTCCCTTTCGACATGCCGCAGAAACTCCTGAAGGCATCCCGGGCCTGCAGATCATTTGCAGCTATATAGAAAGCCTTCTTGTTTGCTTTCTCGGTAACCGAGTAAACCAGATGATGCCTCTGGGTGTCAGTAAGGCCATTGACGGAAATGCTTAAACCTCCGGAGACATCCGAAATTATTTCGCAAAGCTTTTCCCAGTTATCAAATCTGATGCTGTTCATTAATCCACTACCTCATTACTTGTTTATTTTCCCGTTATACCTGCTCATGGCCGCTTCAACGCCGCTGACAATTATCTCTCTCACTGCCATGCCCGCTCTTTTTATTGTTTCGGCCATTATTTCCTGTTCTTCGTCATTTAGCCTGCCCAAAACAAAGGAAACCAAATCCTGCCCGGACTCAGGTTTACCTATGCCGATTCTTATACGCGGGAAGTCTTCCGATTCAAGGTGGTACAGAATGGAACGCATCCCGTTATGGGTACCTGCACTGCCCCGCGGCCTTATTCTGATGGTTCCCAAATCAAGATCTATATCATCGTATATTACTACAAGCCTGTCAGTACTGAGGCCGTAGTAATCCACAATCTCCTTTATGGATTCGCCGCTGTTGTTCATATAGGTCTGCGGCTTTACAAGCAGAACTTTTTCACCCTCAATGGTGCCTTCACCTATGAGAGCTTTGAATTTCAGTTTTCTGACGGGTATATTATAAAGCAATGACACATAATCAATGCACAAAAAACCCACGTTATGTCTTGTCCATTCATACTTTCTTCCCGGATTGCCAAGGCCGGCAAAAATAAACATCGGACACCCTCCTTTTACTATTTGAAGTATACCATAGCTTTTTATTTTTGTAACTCATACAAAAAATCAACGGGCAATAACCAGCCCGTTGATTTTCCCATAAGTACTTTTCTGTTTTTCAGGTTGTATATTATGCAGCCTTATTGCTGGGTAAACAGCGATGATATTGAAATATCGCCGTAAATTCTTTCAATGGCTTCGGCGAAAACATCGGCAACCGAAAGCACGGTAATTTTGTCTATTCTCTTTTCCTTCGGAAGAGGTATCGTATTCAGCGTAACCAATTCCTTTATCGGTGAATTCTTAATGCGCTCAATGGCCGGGCCGGACAGCACCCCGTGGGTACAGCATGCGTATACTTCCTTCGCACCTATGTCCGCCAGAGCATTGGCAGCACTGACTATTGTGCCTGCCGTATCAATTATGTCATCCACAAGTATCGCCCGCTTGCCACGTACATCTCCAATGATATTCATAATTTCACATACGTTTGCCTTCGGACGGCGCTTGTCAATAATGGCCAGCGGTGCATCAAGCTTTTCCGCAAATTTTCTTGAGCGCGACACGCTTCCCACATCGGGCGAAACAACAACTATGTCCTCGGTATTTTCAAATTTCTCCTGGATATACTTTGCAAGAATTGGCGCACCAAGAAGGTGATCGAGAGGTATATCAAAGAAACCCTGGAGCTGGCTTGCATGCAGGTCCATCGTTAATACCCTGTCTGCTCCCGCAGTTGTTATGAGATTGGCCACCAGCTTGGCTGAAATAGGATCTCTCGCCTTGGCTTTCCTGTCCTGCCGGGCATATCCGAAGTATGGGATAACCGCGGTAATTCTGCCCGCTGAAGCTCTCCTCAGGGCATCTATCAGGATTAACAGTTCTACAAGGTTATCATTTACAGGCGTACAGGTTGACTGGATAATAAAAACATCTGATCCCCTAACTACTTCATTGATGCTTATTGATATTTCCCCGTCGCTGAAGCGTCCCACGTTTGAAGCACCAAGAGGCAAACCTATTTTCGCCGCAATTTCTTCAGCAAGTTCTCTGTTTGAGTTACCTGCAAAGATTTTTATGTCCTTCCCGTGAATATTCATTATAAAACAACCTCCGTAAAATTACTTTTCAGGTTTCTCTTCGGTTTTTTTCCCTCTTAACCTTCCTTTTTTTATTACCCAGTCATTTTTTATTGTCTGTCGGCATCTGGCAATTGCAAGGGCATACTCAGGCACTTCCTCGGTTATTGTTGAGCCGGCTGCTATATATGAATCGGCTTTTACCTCTACAGGCGCAACCAGATTGACGTTACAGCCGATAAAACAGTTGTCGCCTACAATTGTCCTGTGCTTCTTCTGTCCGTCATAATTTACAAAAACAACACCGCAGCCTATATTTACATTTCTGCCGACATCTGCATCACCCACGTAAGTCAGGTGCGAAATCTTCGTATCATCGCCTATGACAGATTTCTTTATCTCCACAAAGTCTCCTATCCTCACATTTCTGCCTATCTGGCTTCCCGGCCTGAGATAAGCAAACGGTCCGACTTTTGTATTATCCCCGATTATGCTTTCAATTGTGACCGAATTCAATACGGTAACATTGCTTCCAATAACGGTATCTGTAATTTTTGATCCGGGACCTATTTCACAGTTCTTACCTATTTTTGTATTTCCCTCAAGAATTGTTGACGGGTATATAACAGTATCCCTGTCAATTTGAACATTACATTCAACAATGCAGCTGTCCGGATTTAGGAACGTAACCCCGTTCCTCATGTGTTCTTCTATTATCCGCCTGTTCAGTATTCTCTGCGCCCATGCAAGCTGGACACGATCATTGATTCCCATTGCTTCATCCGGACATTTCAGTATAACCGAACCGACTTTACCGCCGTTTTCAATAATTATCGACAAGGTATCGGTCAGATAATACTCGTGCTGATCATTCTCATTTGACAGCTTACCAAGCGATTCAAGCAAAGATTCTATATCAAAACAGTATATGCCTGTATTAATTTCATTTATCTTAAGCTGTTCAGGATTTGCGTCACGGTGTTCAACAATTCCGGCTACATTTCCGGACGGGTCTCTAAGTATTCTTCCGTAGCCTTCAGGATTTTCCACAATGGTTGTCAATACTGTTACCCTGTTATTATTCTCAGTATGCTCATGTATAAGCTGTTTTATGGTCTTTGGAGTAATAAGCGGAACATCCCCGTATAATATAAGACATGTACCCTTTTTGCCCTTTAGCAGAGGTGCTGCCTGCATAACCGCGTGGCCCGTTCCCAGCTGCTCTTTCTGGGAAACAAAATCAACTTTTTCTGTAATACAGGCTCTCACCTGTTCCTCCTGGTGCCCTGTAACCACAATAATGTTTTCTATTTCTGAATTTTTGACTGCATCTATAACCCAGTTAACCATAGGCTTCCCGCAAAGCCCGTGAATAACCTTGGCACGGTCGGATTTCATCCGTGTTCCTTCTCCGGCAGCCAATATAACAGCATAAACCGCTTCCATCAGGTTTTACTCCTTCCATCACAACAAACGATCAAATAAGCATGGCAAAAAAACGGTAAGCATTAAAACATCATACCAATAATCATTCTCTCATGTTTATTGTATTTTTTCAACATACAAAATAGACAAAAGTACCAGGCTTTTTTACCTGCAGGAAGGCAATAATGAAGTGTATGCTGTTATCAGCCTTTACTTGGAAGATACGGAAACGAAAGCAAAAGAAAACACGCACCAACCAACACAGTAAGGTGCGGGACAGGCCGAATCCTTTTAACCAAAAATTCAGGCACTTATATCTCAAAGTGCCTTTTTTTATATTGTTTTATTATTCTTCCTTATTCTCTGCTGAGCTGTCTTCCGTTTTGTTTGCTTCTTCTTCTACCAGCATTGTCTGGTATTTTTCAAGGATTGCAGACTGAATTTGCGCACGTGCTTCTGAATGGATGGGATGCGCAATATCCCTGAATTCCCCGCTCGGTGTCTTTCTGCTCGGCATTGCAATGAACAGTCCGTTTTGGCTTTCGATAATCTTAATATCGTGAACCACAAACGCATTGTCAAAAGTCACCGAAACAACGGCCTTCATTTTTCCTTCCGTGTCAATTTTCCTGATGCGGATATCCGTAATTTCCATTTCCGTACCACCTTCCGTATCCTAGTGTTGTGGTTGGGAAATTGCACATAATTTATGTAATTTCCCGTTAAAGGTATTATTCGCCACAAATTAAATAAATCCTTCTTTTTTTTCAGAAAATTAATATTTTTTTTTCTTATATTTTCTGGTTTTGTGACGATATGCTTTGTGTAAAAATATCAGCCGATATGCATATAATGTATATGGATTAATTGCCCCTGGCTCAGGCACATGGGCAGTATACGCAGAAAAGGAGACTGGTAGGGTGAAAGCTTGTTCTATTGTGAATAATCCGGATGTATAGTATAATTTACTTTGGTCTTTGTTTCCCGCTGAACTGTTATAAAGACTTAAAGTGGTTATAATTATTATATAAACTTTTTTTGGAAATTACCTCTTCCGGATAAATATTTGAGGTGTTGATATGAATGGTTTTTTGGGTAACTTAACCGGTGCTACTGTCCATATGGTGGGTATAGGCGGCATAAGTATGAGCGGCCTCAGTGAAATTTTATTGAGCATGGGCTATAATGTTACAGGTTCGGATGTTAAAAATTCTCCCAATATCGAGAGACTCAGGCTTAAAAATGTTCCTGTTTTTTTGAAACAGGAACCTTCGAATATTACAAACCAGGATCTTGTTGTATATACCGCGGCAATGCCGATTGATCATCCAGAACTTGAAGCTGCAAGAAAAAAAGGCATCCCCGTTATTGACAGGGCAACACTGCTGGGCGAAATCATGCATAACTACAAAAAAAGCATTGCCGTTTCCGGAACTCACGGAAAAACAACAACTACATCAATGATTTCCTTCTGTTTGATGGAAGCCAATATGGATCCCACCGTTCATATTGGAGGGATATTCGATGCAATAGGAGGTACTACCAGGGTCGGAGCCTCTGAATATTTTGTGACTGAAGCCTGCGAATACAAGGACAGTTTCCTGAAGTTAAATCCGTATATGGGCATTATTCTGAATATAGAACCCGATCATCTTGATTACTTCCACGATATTGACCAGATAGCCGATTCCTTTTTGAAATTTGCTGCTAAAATTCCCCCTGACGGCATTATAATCGGCAATGCCGACAGTGAACTTGTTCTTCGTATTCTTGAACAGGCAAAATGCAGGACTATAACGTATGGATTAACATCTCCGAAAGCACACTGGACTGCAAGAAACATTACGTTCGATGAAAACGGTTTTCCGTCTTTCCGTGTAGTATGCGGCAAGAAAAGCATATTGAGAATGAAACTGGGCATTCCCGGATTACACAACGTAAGCAACAGCCTGGCCTGTTTTGCAGCCTGCAGTGCATTGAACATCCCGGCTGAAGTAATCCGCAGCAGTCTCAGGAAGTTCAAGGGAACAAGGCGCCGTTTTGAACTCAAGGGAACAGTTGACGGAATTAAGGTCGTTGATGATTACGCACATCATCCCACCGAAGTCATTGCAACACTGAAATCTGCAAGAAGCTGCACCAGGGGAAAGGTTTTGTGCGTATTCCAGCCTCACACTTATACAAGGACCAAGGAATTAATCAATGATTTTGCCAAGGCATTCACCCTTGCAGACAAGGTTTACATCACCGATATCTACGCTGCGCGGGAAAAGGACAACGGTCTTGTACATTCATCGGATCTTGTTGAAAGGATTAACGAACATTTAAGTAACGCTGTTTATATTTCCTCCTTTGAAGACATTGTTGATTCCCTGATTCACGACTCTTCGGCAGGGGATCTGGTTTTAACGATGGGAGCCGGGGATGTTTACCGGGTGGGGGAAATGTTTCTGGCAGAAAAAAAAATAAGCGCAGCAGGATAGAACTTTCAAACATGCAGCAGGACAGAACCTTACAAACAGTGTAAGGTTCTTTTTTATCCCGCTTTTCGCCATATTTTTGCCACAAGAACAGTCATATCGTCATCTACGGTTTCGTTGCCGCTGCATGCTTTTTTAAGCAGGTTGTCCGCCATTTCCTGGGGATTCAGCGTATTCCCCGCATCGATTATTTTGCCAAGTAACTTGTCACCGGTGCCTTCGCCAAGTTTTTCATAGACTCCGTCGGTCATCATTACAATTAACTCACCGTCGGCAAGTTTTTTTCTTTCGCACTGTATGAAACCTTCCCTGTTGAGTCCGGCAGGCAGGTTGTCTATCTGTATGTAATCCATATTGCTGCCGCTTACTATCAGGCTTGGCACGGCACCCATCTTGAAAAACTCGGTTTCCCCTGTGTACAAGTCAATTGATGCCACATCCATCGTTGCATATTTTTCGGAGTTTTTTGCCGAAATCAGCATATTTATAAGATTCAGCGACAGCTTTACTGAGATGCCGCAGTTAAGAAGCTGTTCAAACAGGCCGATTGCTGTTTCACTGAGCCTGTTTGCCTCCCTTCCGCTGCCCATTCCGTCGCTTAATGCCACAACGTACTTCCCTTCATCTGTTTTCAGGAATGAGAATGTATCACCCGAAACACTCGAATTGCTCTTTTTAATCCGGGACACACCGGTAATTACACCCAGGTTTTCTTTTTCCTTAAGATAAACTGTGCAGAAATCTCTTCCGCGATTTTTGCAGTCATCCTCATCCATAACCATATTAACTCCCAGCACCCTGCTAACCGTACTTTCTAATACTTTTCTGCACTGCTTGTGCCCGTTGCAGCCTTCAAACCGGATTACCGCGTAAAATCTTCCGTTCTCGCCTCTTTTTACTTCGGCTCCGGTTACCGGAAAGCTGTTTTTCCTCAACAGGGTTTCAATATTTTTTTCTTCTTCGTCGAAAAATTCGATACTGTTAAGAACTTCTCCCGATAGTTTTGAAAGTATTTCGGACAGGCAGAAAATTTGATCGGGTATAATGTTCCGGTTTTCATACAGAATTCTCTGCCATACCCTGTCAACACGCTTTATTTCTATTATTCTGCAAAGTGTATCTATAACCAGCCCGGATTTTACGCAAAACAGGTTCAGTTCCCGCTCAGCTTCACCGTCTGAATCATCATTTCCCGACTGCAATGAATCTATAAGACTGCACATAACCCTGTAAGTATAATATAACCGCATTTCCCAGCAGACATTTGCCTTGTTGCACGAGATGCAGACTTTCCGGGTGAGATGATCTATTACCGTATTGTGGACATCTTCGCTTTCAAACGCAGAATCCCTTATCTGGCGTTCAAGGGTATAACCGAGTTTATAAAACGCCTTTGACATGTCACAGATCTTTTCAGATACATAATTGCGAATTCTTTCCGCTGATTCCGCGTCTCCCCCGGTTTCCTCCAGCCTGCTTTTTATTGTCAGTACTTTCCCCGTTTTCAAATCAGGAATAACAAAAAACAAGATTACGGTAATAAAAGCCTCTGCAGCAGCAACAGGCAAGTCCGGGGACAAAACAATAAACATCAGCTGTACAAGTATGTATACACTTCCTGCTGTAAACTTTGACCTGTGGAACAAGCCCGCCGCCATTCCCGATACTGAGTATAATCCCGCAAGGGATATCAGAAAACCCGGATGTCCCGCTGACAATGCAAGTCCGGCCATACAGCCTGCACAGGCACCGAAACCGGGACCTAAATGTCTCGTAAGCATGAGAATGCCTAACCCTGCAATTATGTGATCAATACTGAACCATGACAGGCCGATTCCCGAGATACCAAGCAGCAAAGCACTGCCCAGCACAAGCACACCGAAATACCCGGTATTGCTCCGAACAGCAATGCTTTCCTGCGACGGTTCCCTGCCATGAATTGTGGCTGAAAATACCATTGTAAGAATACATACAAGTACTGTTTCTATCGCTGTAATAAGCAACGAATCCAGTACCTGCCTGTTTATTATGAAGATAAATATTCCTGTAATTATTGCGGCAACTGAAACCATTATTGAGTTTTTAAGATAGCTGACATTCTCCTCATCACGTACGAAAATCTTCCTGATCCACTCATAAAGAAGTATAATTGCTGTTTGTCTCAATGCTTCATAAAGATCTCCCCGAACAACATTCCACAGAAAAATAAGACATGCCATTAGTATCCTGACAGTTGTAGTACCGGAATAGGCTGCATAAAAGGAATGCCCGAAGGGTTTTAAAACTCCCAGAATTTTCCCCTGCGATATTATTCCGCAGAAGAACGACATTATTAATTCGCCGGAAGTTAGTTTAAGCCTGTTCCATGAGTCTATGATTTTTCTGCCCGCAACGGAAACGCCACGGCTGTATACGGATGTACCTTTCATGTAAAACGACCTCCCGGTTTTATCATTAGTAAGGCTGTATAATAATAGATTATACAGATTACCAATGTCTTACCGTGTCGTTTTACAGTTTTTCCCGGAAATTTTATTTCAGTTCTTTTTTTACTGGACCAGACCCAGATTTACAGCAACCTTATCGTATGCATCAATTATGCACTTTGAGCCCGACCAGTTTTTGCAGGTGCTGCAGGATATACCTTCTTCCTGATACAGCCTCATAATGCTGCCTGAGCCGTACCTTCGCTGTTCATAGTGACTGCAGTTCTCGCCTATAAGTTTAAGTTCATCATGCAACATCGAATCACTCATAACTATCCCTCCACAACAATATGAGCATTCTTTCCGAAGTATTATGCCCACAGCAGGGAAAAATTATGTTGCACTTTGAAAGAAAATACCGATTACAGCTGTTTCAGCTTTGCGAAGGACGCCATCATTCTTTTCATCCCATATGCGTCAAAGTTTATTTCCAGTTTATAATCCGACCCCTCAGGCTCTTTCTTTATCACGGTCCCTTCACCGAATTTCTTATGAATGACGCGGGCTCCTACTTCAATATCGCAAGGCTCAATTTCCTGCGCCTGCGTAAAGGAAGCGGTACGCTGCTTCCAGGCTTCCAGTCCGTTCAAAGAATTCTTTTGCTTATTCACACGTTCTTCTGTAAAAGGCCTGTTTTCCGGATAATTCAGCAATTCGGGAGGAATTTCGTCAATAAACCTGGAAGGTCTCGTATAAGTTGTATTTCCAAACAGCATTCTTGTTTTTGCATATGTAAGATACAAAATTTCCTTTGCTCTTGTAATTCCTACATAACACAGCCTGCGTTCCTCCTCCATTTCGTTTTCCATTCCGAAAGAACGCATCGTTGGAAACAGGCCCTCTTCCATGCCTGTCAGAAAAACTACAGGGAATTCAAGTCCTTTTGCACTGTGCATAGTTAGCAGAACAACCCTGTCATCTTCTTCCTTTAAGTCATCCACATCGGCAATAAGCGAAATATGGGCCAGAAAATCCTCAAGGGACGGTGACTCTTCTTCACTGTTATTGACAAATTCCACAGCAACAGACTGGAACTCCCTGATATTTTCAATCCGTGTCCTGGCTTCCTCAGTTCCTTCCTGCTCCAGTTCCTGAATAATGCCGCTTTCTTCTGTTACCATTTTAATCCATTCAACCAGGTCCATGTATGAAAGCATCGTCCTGAACCTTGAAAGGGTTTCGGTAAAATTTCTGAGCTTTTCTGCAGCACGGGACAGCTCAGGAAAATATTCAGTCTGCACTATTACAGAATAAATGCTCGTGCCATTCCTTAATGCCAGCTGTTCGGCCTTATCGATTGTCGCTTTCCCGATACCCCGTTTAGGCACATTAATTATCCTCTTTAAACTTATGTCATCGTTCGGGTTCTGAATAACCCTGAGATATGCAATGATATCCTTTATTTCCTTGCGATCATAAAATTTGTGTCCGCCGATGATTTTATACGGGACTCCGTTTTTCATAAATGCGTCCTCGAATACGCGGGACTGGGCATTTATTCTGTACAGAACAGCAAAATCCCGGTAATTTCTTCTGCCGGACCTCACTTCATTTTTAATTTTATTGGCAACATATAAGGCCTCTTCCCTTTCATCAAGGGCTTCAAAAACCTGTACCTTGTCGCCTTCCCCGTTCTTTGTCCACAGGGTTTTCGGCTTCCGTCCATGATTGTTCCTGATAACATTATTGGCTGCATTCAGAATATTCGACGTTGACCTGTAATTCTGCTCCAGTTTGATTACCCTGCAGCCTTTGAAGTCTTTTTCAAACTCCAGAATATTCCGGATATTTGCGCCGCGCCAGCCATATATTGACTGGTCGTCATCGCCGACAACGCACACATTCTGATGTTTCCGCGCAAGCATGCTTACCAGTACGTACTGGGCTGTATTGGTATCCTGGTACTCATCCACAAGTATGTATTTAAACTTGCTCTGGTAATACTCAAGTACTTCGGGGTATTCCGAGAATATTTTCAGCGTATGCATTATAATATCGTCAAAGTCCAGCGCATTATTGAACTTTAGTTTTCTCTGGTAAAGATCATAAAGTTTGGCAATTTTGCTCAGCCTAAAATCCGAACCTGCCATTATCGCATATTTTTCAGGATCTATCAGTTCATCCTTGGCTCTGCCAATCTCAGCCAGTACCATTTTCGGAGGGAAAAGCTTTTCATTGTACTGCAGCTGATTCAGGCAGTCCTTCATTAACGTCTCCTGGTCGGAAGTATCGTAGATTACAAAATTCCTGTTGAAACCGATTCTTTCAATTTCCCGTCTCAGTATTCTTACACAGCATGAATGAAAAGTACCCGTCCATGTGTCCAGCGCCTTCGGACCTACAAGGTTTTCAAGGCGTTCTTTCATCTCTCCCGCCGCTTTGTTTGTAAATGTTATTGCCAGTATGTTAAACGGGGAAACCCCTTTCTCTTCAATCAGATAGGCTATGCGATGAGTCAGAACTCTTGTTTTGCCTGAACCTGCACCGGCCAGTACCAGCAACGGACCTTCCGTATGCAGCACTGCCTCTTTTTGCTGTGGATTCAATCCCTGAATAAGATTCATCGTATTCCTCCAATTTTTTCCCGTAATATGAAACCTTCACTGCAAATTTATTATACAGGTTTATACTCATTATTTCAAACACCTGTTCGATTTTTTCAGCTATTGATTATACATGCGTCATCAAAATTGCCCGAATCACCCGCTCATGAATGTTTCGGCTTGCCTATCCTCGCTCTGACCAACTATCTCTAAGCTGCATTCCACTGAAATTTTCCGTCATTGCACAATTCTATGAAGCGGGTGCCGTGGGTGATTATACCAACTGCGGAGGCGTGTATATCGGCATGTGCTTTGCTGCACAAGGAGACATAACACCCACGGCAGGACCCGCCTCAAAATACCTTATTATTAAATGCGGGTGATGCGGGTGTTTTTCACCCGATTCACCCGCAGCCTCTCTCTTTTCTGCAATCAGAAAATGGGATATAATATATAGGCTGAAAGCATAACGGAGGATAATATGGCATATGAACAGAACAGACATCCATGGTGTTAAAATACACAACGTTACAATGGGCGAAGCCGTCCGGATAATACAGGACTGGGTTGAGGAAGAACAGTCCGTCCCCAGGGCTGTATATACACCCAACTCTGAAATAATTATGCAGGCACAGAGAAATCCGGAGTTCAAAAACATTCTGAATTCCGCAGATCTCCTTGTTGCTGACGGAGCAGGAGTAATACTGGCTTCCAGAATATTAAAAACACCGCTTAAGGAAAAAGTTTCCGGTATTGATCTGACAAAAAACCTGTTCAGGGTTTTCTCGGGGAAAAATGTAAGTTTCTATATACTCGGCGGGCAGCCCGGTGTGGCCGAGATGGCTGCCGTTAATCTGATTGCTGAGTATAAGAAAATTAAAATAGCCGGTTACGATCACGGATATTTCAAACCCGAGGAAGAAGACAGCGTCGTTGAAAAAATAAACGGCGCAAAACCCGACATAGTACTTGTCGGAATGGGAGCTCCAAAGCAGGAATACTGGATTAACAGAAACCTGTATCGCCTGAACTGTAAAGTCCTTATAGGTGTCGGCGGAAGTATAGACGTATTTGCCGGTAAGGTATCATTAACGCCTGAGTTTATAAGGAAGGCCGGTTTCGAATGGCTGCACAGGCTCCTCAGAGAACCATGGAGAATAAAAAGAATGATGGATCTGCCGAGATTCATGATTTTAACAATGAAAAAACGTTTTTTCGGGAAAGCGTGATAGAATGGCGAGTATGATAAACAAAAACGTGACTGGCATAAAACAGAAAGCTGTTATGCTTGCAGTTTCAGCAGTATTTATAATAATTTCCCGGATTGCCAAAATGATAGGCCTTAATAATCCTCAACTGGTCGAGAAATATTTCTCAAAAGGGATTTATCCCGTAAGTTCACGAATCCAGACATCCATTGCAAATCTTTTTCCCTTTTCTTTATATGAATTCGTGATTATAACACTGGTTATTTTCGGCCTGTACAGAACGGCAAGGCTGGTCCGCGCCATGAGGAAAAAAGAATTCAAAAGGGAAATTATAAATTTCCTGACTCTTGTTATTTTTCTTTTTTCACTGGGAATTTTCCTGTTTCAGTTTTTATGGAGCCTCAACAACTACCGCCTGCCGCTGAAGGATCAGTTAGGACTTGATGTAAGGGAAACATCGGTGGAAGAGCTTGCCGCCGTTTATAAAGCACTGATCCTGAAAGCAAATGAAATCCGGGAGGTATTGTCGGAAACAGAGGATACCGAATGGACCAGATCAAAGGTAAAAAATATTCTTGAGACCGCATGGGAAGGCTATGTTCCACTGGCTGAGAAATACAGCCTGTTTCACTCAAACAGGGTAAGGGTAAAGGGCCTTCTTTTTTCGCGTATACAGACCATTTCCGGGTACACCGGGGTATACAGCTTTATAACGGGTGAACCCAATATAAACATTGAACCTCCGCTGGTTACCCTTCCTCATACGGCATGCCATGAAATTGCTCACCAGATGGGAATCACCTTCGAGGACGAAGCGAATTATGCGGCATTTCTGGCATGTAAAAACCATCATGACATACTGTTCCAGTACTCAGGCTATCTTTCTGCCATGACTTATACGGGAAATGCACTGTACAGCCTGTCTCCCGAACTGTACACGGAAATTTCACAGCTTAAAAGTGAAATTATAAAAAAAGATCAGAATGAAATCCGAAACTTCTGGGACAGGCATCAGAAAGAAACAGCCACGAAAATTGCCGACAGGGTTAATGAAACCTACCTTAAAAGCAACAATCAGCCTGAAGGTATACAAAGTTACGGCAAATTCGTGAATCTTCTGATAGCCCATTATCTGGAGAATAATTCCATATAGCTGAATACAGATTCTTTCTATTGTTTCAGCATATCAACCGTATGTCCGGTAAGAACATAAACGCAGTCCATCGTTACCGGGGAATCCGCCGTGAATTTCTGCAGAATCACGTCCGGAATCAGTTCCTTTTCCTTTGCGGTTAAGTATGCATTTCCCGGTTCAAATTGAATATCCAGTGTTTTAAGAACTATTTCACAGGCTTTTTCCCCTGTAAGCATATTGTCAGTAGAATATGGCCTTATACGTCCGTCGAGTTTCAGTGAATACTTTTCAGGCGCGGCTTTCACAATAAGGTTCAAAATAAGTGTAACAAGGTTCTCCTGGTAGGCCTCCACATCAAACAGATAATCGTTTTCCATTCCCCCGGCAACAAGTCCGTATCTGGCCAGTTCCTTTACCGCAGGCCATGCCCAGTGATCTTCGTTAGGATTTTTCTCGTCAAAATCGGCAAGCATAATGCCCGATCTTTTCAAAAGTTTCTGAAAATCCTCAAAAACTTTTTTTTCTGCCTGGCATAATTCAGCAGGTGTCATGTCATTAAGCCAGCAGTACGCCGCAGTAATTCCAAGAGCCTGCCCGGCTGTGATACTGACCGGAATCCTTCCGGCGCTTGTTGCCGCCAGCGAAGAAAATGAAGCTTTCTTTCCTGCCATCATCAGATTATCATAGTTTTTTGAAATGAAACATTCAAGAGGTATGCTGTAAACCACCGGGTTCCCAATTATATATGTATAATCCTCTGATACTTCTGCGCTTATAAACTTTTCAGCATCAACGGGACCGGAAGACATGACAATTTTTGTGGAAAAATTCCTGTTCTCCAGAATATCCTCAACAGTAAGCCTGTACCTGCCTTCAAAATGCCTGTATTCGGGGATAAAGAAACCCGACGGTCCCGTTTTGAATGTACAGTTCTCAAACGGAACAAAAGCCGTTTTGAGAAAGGCCGTAAGCATTTTCGCCTCGGTAAGGGCATCGCTGAACGCTTCACGAAGCATTTCACCGTCGTCAATATTTACCTGGTGCATCCTTATTCCACTGATAACTACATCATCACCAGGCTGTCCTATAATGCTCAGGTTTGAAATTCGGGTTTTATTGCTGTATTTTTCGTACTGTCTCAGAACCGTTCTGAAATCTTCGAGGTTCTGGCTTAATTTGGCTATATTCTGAATATCATCCCATGAAACATTTGATATTACAAAATTAAACATCACCGGCATAAAGGCATTGGGTACATTTATGTCTTCAGAACCAAGAAAATACGGAACATTGCATAACTCCAGCACATCCCCGTTTTCGGTTGCATCAATAAAATACGGGGCTTCAACTTTTACCGTTTCCCCGTTCCGATATACCGTAACCGATTTAACCAGGTTATTGTCAGTTTCAACGGATAAAACAGCGGTATCATACCAGACGGTGATATTCGTTTCATCCTTCAGAATCTGCTCAACAGAAAGCATGTAATCCCTGTACGAAAAGTTTCCTCCTGTATCCCCGAACAACTCGGTATATATACCGGTATTAAGATTTGTTTTTTTTCCGTTAATAACCGCAAAATCCGGATATGTATATGCAATAATTGCCGATTTTATGTAACTTCCGGGATCTGAGTCCTGCGTTACAATCAGGGTTTTAAGCCCCATTCTTGCCGCAGAAATCGCCGCCGCGATACCTTCGGGCTCGGTTCCGAATACCGCAATCGTATATCCGTTTCCATCCGACGGTAATTTTGTTTTTGATACTCTCTGTTCAAACTCCTTACCGGTGATAATAGGGAGTATTCCAAACCATAAAGTCAGAAAAAACAGTGCACCGGCTGTTATATTCCTGATTATCCGCTTCCTGTCCATAGCAATTACACCAAAATTAAACATAAAAATTCAGCGGGTCTCATTGTATTGAATAGCTGCCGCGGATCAGCATATATGCTATATCTGACTCGACTTTAATGCCCCTTCCGTCATCCCGGGCAGCAATCAGCAGGTGCTGATTCGGAATTTTATCACCCGTATTCAGATCCTTCGCTCCTGATACATCGGCAAGGCCGCCGTACATACCGGACAAAGCCGTGGCTTCTCCGCTTCGCACAATTATTTCTGAGCCTGCACCAAGCACAACTATCTGGCCCTTTGTCGCCTCAACAACGGCAAATCCTTTCTCAAGCTCCTGTATTTTTTGAATAAGCTCCAGATTTTGTTTTTCAAGGCTTTGGATTTTTGTATATGCGTCAATTATCAGGTTTGTAAGATCCCTGACATCAGATCTGACTTTATCAACGTCGTTCTTAAGACTGCTGACGACCTGGTCATCAATACTGCTGTTTTTGGGAGAGGTGCCTCCTGTTGACTTGCCGCTTCCGATTATTTCCGCCAGTTTCTGAATCTGTTCATCAACGTAACTTTTTGTAACCAGCGGATCAAACTCGCTTCCGGGCTGAGCGTTTGTTGCGGCATGCGCTATGATGACTGTGGAAAAAACTGCTGCAACAGCAATCAGAAAATACAATCGACTTCTCTTCTTCATCTTTTGTTACCCCCTGCAAAAAAATTTAAAACCCAGTGTTTTGATATATTATTGCCAAAGGCCCCCAAGGACCTTTGGCAGATTAACTTGTAGTTAATGATTTAAACTTCCGGCCCCGATATAAACCAGCTGTATGTATTCTTACTGCACATATTTCGTTCCGAGGCCAAAACTGGTACTTAGCGCTTCGTTTACTTTCATCATGATGCTTTCGTCCAAATGGCCCGTTTTTTCACGCAATCTCCTCTTGTCAATGGTTCTGATCTGTTCCAGCAGTATTACCGAGTCCTTGCTCAATCCATACATTTCCCCAGGTATCTCTATGTGCGTCGGAAGTTTATTCTTGCTGAGCCTTGATGTTATTGCCGAAACAATTATGGTCGGACTGTATTTGTTTCCCACATCATTCTGAATAACCAATACAGGCCGTACACCTCCTTGTTCCGAACCTACTACAGGACTCAAATCCGCATAGAAGATATCCCCTCTTTTTATCTCCATCGTATTCACTCTCCTCCGTGCTGGATTTGACCCCACTGGTATTACATTTCCAATTTCATTATATTTTTTTTCGTAAACCCCGTCAAATTAAAAGTACATTACATAATTTTCTTCTTAATGCTGAATTCTATCTATAATTATTACAATTTTTTAAAAGTTTCATACATTACCATATGACAGAAATTGTACAAAGGTTATCAAAAAAATTTAATTTTATATGAGGTAATTTACTACATTAACAACCTTTCCGCCTTTAAAATATACCCGTGGGATCCTTTTGCCTATTAAACTGACAACCTCATAATTTATGGTGTTGCAAAGCTTTGCTATTTCGTCCACCGTAATTTCATTTTTTCCCTGCACACCGAAAATCACTGCTTCATCCCCGGTTTTCACTTCCCCGTCAATATCGGTTACGTCAACCATGCACTGATCCATGCAAATATTTCCTACAATCGGTGCATATTGTCCGTGTATCAAAACCCTTCCCCTGTTGGAAAGGAGCCTTGAGTAGCCATCAGCATATCCTATCGGCAGTGTTGCTATTCTGCTTTTGCGCTTTGTTACAAAAGTTCTGCCATAGCTTACAGGCGTTCCTTCCTCCACTTCCTTTACAAGCACAACCCTGGCTTTCAGTTCCATGCCCGGCCTGATGTCAATTGAACTTCTGTCCACCTCATCGGACGGATACAGGCCATAAAGTATGATACCGGGCCTGACCATGTTCAGATGCAGGTTGGGATACTGAATTACGGCGGCGCTGTTCGCAATATGTTTCACCGGGATTAATACCCCTATCCGGTTAAGCTCCTGTATAATACTTTCAAAACGTTCAAACTGGAGCATGGTATACTCCCGGTCGGTCTCATCCGCGGAAGCAAAATGGCTGAACAACCCTTCTATAATTATACCCGGAAGTTCACTTATCCTAACCACGTCTTTTACAGCACCGTATCCGGGTTTAAAGCCCACCCTGGTCATGCCTGTGTCTATTTTGATATGTATCCTGGCCTGTTTCCCCATCTTCACTGCCGCGTCGGATAAAGCTTCGGCAAGCTCATGGCTGAACACGGTCTGAGTGATGTTATATTTTATTATATCCTCGGCTCTTGATGGTTCGGTATACCCCAGAACAAGAATTGGTACTTTTACACCGAATTCCCTCAGCTGAATTGCCTCATCGAGCATTGAAACCGCAAGTCTGCTTGCTCCGTTTTCCAAAAGGGTAGGTACGGTTTCAAACACACCATGGCCGTATGCATCGGCTTTAACAACGGCCATTATCTCTGTCATCTTCCCAACCCGTTTTGACACTTCCCTGACATTGTGTGCAATATTGTCCAGATTAATTTCAGCCCATGCTCTGTAAAAATTTCCGTTCAATACAGGTCCTTCCTTCCGATTTCAGATTTTCGCCCGAAATATTTATTTCAACGGTAATATCAGCATTTACCAAATAAACTTCCTGTCACATACGGAATTACGCTGGCAATTTCACTTGCCCTGTAACCCGCCTGTCCTTTGCTTTTTTCAGCCAGATACTCTCCACACCTGCCATGTATGAAAACACCAAGGCATGCCGCCATTTCCGGCGGTACCCGCTGTCCCAGCAGGGAACCAATAATACCTGCAAGAACGTCGCCTGATCCTGCAACTGCAAGGCAGTTATGACCTGCAGGATTAACAAAGTACCTTCCGTCAGGACATGCTATAACGGTTCCTGCCCCTTTAAGCACAACGATTGTATCTGTCTGTCTGCTGAGTTCCAGAGCTTTTCGGCACCTGTCTTTCTGAACGTCTCCGGTACTTAAGCCGCAAATTCGTGCAAATTCCCCGGGATGCGGGGTAAGAACCGCGGGGGCCTTACGTTCCCTCAAAGACTCCGGGTTCAGCACATTCAGCGCATCTGCATCGATTACCATCGGTACGGGACAGTTTTTCACAAAACCGTTAACAAGCCTTTGAATCCCAACCCCAACGGATAAGCCCGGCCCAATAACAACTGCATCCATAATTACCGCCCGGTTCAGAAGAAAGTCGGTTTCAGTGTCAGATATAATTCCGTTTTCATCCCTCAGGGGGAATATTATTGCCTCTGGGACCGTAGTACCGTATATTGCCGAAAGCGACTGCGGAACTGCCAGATATACCAGGCCTGATCCTGTTTTAAATGCCGACAGGGCAGAAAGCATGCCTGCACCCGTCATACCTTTCGAACCGGTAATTACCAGTACTTTCCCGAAGGTTCCTTTATGCCCGTCCACTGGCCTTTTCGGAAAATACCGAAGCAGGAAACCCTCATCCAGAAGCTCACCCCTGATATTGACTTCATCTGCCGCCTCAGGCGGAATGCCAATATCTGCGATAATAATATCCCCCGCATATTCCCTCCCGGGATACTGGTACAAACCCGGTTTCGGCAGAGAAAACGTAACTGTTTTTTCAGCCTTTACGGCTGTTCCGAGTACCTCGCCCGTCTCTCCGTTTACTCCTGACGGAATGTCAATTGAAAGTATTCTTTTCCCGCTTTCATTTATTGCAGAAATTACATCTGTATAAAAACCCTTTATTTCCCCGTGAATACCTGTGCCGAAAATTCCGTCGATAATTAGATCGGTTTTGCTTATAACCGACTTTATTTCTTCAACCGAATCAATACCCGTACAGTACCTAATATCTGCATTGAGGTTTTCAAGAATATTCAGGAAAACCCTGGCATCACCCGATATATTGTCCCTCCCGGCAAGGGAAATTACTGTCACATTAAAATCCCTCATCAGATGCCTTGCAGCGGCAAAACCGTCTCCGCCGTTGTTTCCCTTGCCGGCAATTACGGCAATCCCAGCCGATTTATAACCCTTTAGCATGTCAGTTGCTGCCCTTACCACATTCAGTGCCGCATTTTCCATCAGAATAATGCCGGGTATGCCAAACCTGTTTATGGCGATCTCGTCTATTTTCTTCATTTGAACAGGCCCTGCCAGTTTCATATCGGGATCCTCCGCTTTTCATAATTTTATTGCTATCGAACAAATATTAATTCCTGCTTTTTTTTACCCAATTTAATTATACTTGGGTAAACACGACAAATCAATTTGGGGACAGCGGGAAATAATTACAGACTCAGATTACTGTTTATATTTCTGATCCCTGTGGTAAATATAGAACTGTACAAATTTCAGTATAATAATGGAAAAGGAGTGTGCCTGATATGAAAAAACTGTTCAAATGTACTGTATGCGGATTCGTTTACGAGGGAGAAGATGCTCCTGATTATTGTCCGAAATGCGAACAGCCCAAGGATAAATTCACAGAGCTTAGCAAGGAAGAGGCTGATAAAATTTATGCATCCGACCGTACAAATGACATTCATATGGAAATAGTTGAGCTGTGCATGAGGATCATTAAGCTGGCTCAGGAAGGTATTGAAATAAACCTCGATCCGCCATGCGTATCCCTGTTTAACAAGGCAATAAAGGAAGCATGGATAATTAAGCAGCGTTCGAAAGCAGAACTTGCAAGCCACATGACTAAGGGCAAATTCTGAAACACGTTAATATATCAGTTCATACCGGGATTGTTTAATTAAACCGATGACAACATAAAGCTTACTGACATGTTAAAATGGGCTGTCCCAAATATCTTTGGGACAGCCCATTCTGTATATGATTTCATTTTAGTCTTTGATTTGAGTATACATGAAGTACTTGAATCCAAGGGGTGATGAATAGAAACCGTCAAGCTTTTCGCTCTTCAGATAAATATCTACGTAGAAGTAGATCGGGCAGAGTACCCATTCTTCGAACAGTATGTCTTCTGCCTTATGCATAAGCTCCATACGTTCTTTCCTGTCTGATGAACTCTTAACACGTCTGATTAATTCATCATATTCCTTGTTTGACCACTGTGCGTCGTTATTTCCGCCGCCGGTAATCCACATATCAAGGAACGTAATAGGATCGTTGTAGTCTGCGAGCCAGCCGTTTCTTGCTATATAATAGTCACCGTTCTTACGGGTATCAAGGAATGTATTCCATTCCTGGGAAGCAAGGGTTACATTTACGCCGATTTCCTTCCACATCTGCTGCAGTGCTTCTCCTATAAGCTGGTGACCGGTACCTTCATTGTACAGGTATTCAATTGTGGGAAGTCCTTCGCCGTTCGGATATCCTGCTTCGGCAAGAGCCTTCCTGGCCTCTTCAAGGTTTTTCTCGTAATCTTCTTTTGCAACACTGTAATAATTTCCGCCGACTTCACGGAATTCCTGGTTGGGATCAGCATCCGACAGACCAGTCGGGACATAAGCACCGGCAGGCTGCTGACCGGCTTTTCCGATCTTTTCAACGATGTAATTTCTGTCAACTGCCAGGATGAGAGCTTTTCTAACCAGAGGATTGTCAAGGGGCGGTTTCTGTACGTTAAAGCTGACATAATAGGTACCCAGCTGTCCCTGCAGATTGAATTCAGGTCTGCTTCTCCAAGCATCGATCTCGTCGTTGGGCATTGAATCTGCAAACAGGATTTCTCCGTTTTCAAAAGCTGCGAGGATAGCGTTATCATCATCCATCAGCAGGAATTTGATCTTGTCAGGACCTGTAACTGCTGATGCATTCCAGTAATTCGGATTTTTCTTCATGAGAATGTATGAATCATGAGCCCATTCTTCAACCATGTACGGGCCGTTTCCGATATATGTTTTCGGATCCAGTGTCCAGCCTTCAGGATTTGCTTCAACTATATCCTGGCGTACAGGATAGAATGTCGGGAATGCACACAGTTCAAGGAAATACGGAGTTACAGCTTTCAGTTTTACAACCAGTGTTCTGTCGTCAGTGGCTGTAACGTTAAGTTTTCCTTCTTCATATCCCTCAATGACTTCAAAAATATATTCGTAGTCCGCAGCTGTTTCGGGATCAATTGCCCTGTTCCACGCATAAACAAAGTCATGAGCTGTCAGCGGCTTGCCGTCGCTCCATTTAAGACCTTCACGGAGTTTGAATGTGTATGTCAGCCCGTCATCACTTACAGTGTAGGATTCTGCCTGTGCACAAACAGGTACTCCGTCCTTGTCAAGAGTCATTAAACCTTCAAAAGCATGAATTATCAATGTACCTCCATCAACCGCGGAATTCAATGCCGGGTCAATGGTAGCCGGTTCAGGGCCGACATTTACAGAAAGTACAACTTCCTTCTTCGGTGGCTGAGTTGGATTTGGTGACTGAGTTATTTTTGCGTCTCCACCGGGTTCCTGAGTTGCCGGTTTACAGGAACTCAGAATCATGCTCATTACAAGGAGCATTGACAAAACCAGCAAAAACTTCTTCTTCATACATGATTTCCTCCCTTTTAAGTAATAAAATTTTATCTATTTAATTTCCGGTTATTACCCGGAAATTTCATAGCGTTTCATTTCTTTATTACTTCATTTTACTGAACTAAAACAAAATTATATATTAAAATTTTATACAAATCATTGCCATATATCAATATTACCACAAAATATATTATTCTAAATCTTGTCTATATGATGGCAGGCCACAAAATGCCCTTTGCTTACTTCTGTGAGTACCGGTTCTTCCTCTTTGCACCGTTCATCAGCATACTGGCAGCGGGTCCGGAAACGGCAGCCGCTGGGCGGATTCAGGGGGCTTGGAATATCTCCCTCAAGAACTATTCTTTGTCTATTCCTGCTCACCTCCGGATCAGGTATCGGCACAGCCGATATCAGCGATCGCGTGTAAGGATGCAGATTATGAAAAACAATTTCATGGCTGTCTGCAATTTCCACCAGCTTGCCGAGGTACATAACGCCAATCCTGTTGCTGATGTGCTTTACAACTGAGAGATCATGGGCTATAAAAAGATATGTCAGTCCCATTTTTTCCTGTAATTCCTCGAACATATTTATAATCTGCGCCTGTATCGAAACGTCCAGCGCCGATATGGGTTCGTCGCAGACGATAAACTCCGGGTTTACGGCAAGGGCACGGGCAATGCCTATACGCTGTCTCTGCCCTCCAGAAAATTCATGGGGATAACGGTTGGCATGCTCGCTGTTTAAGCCGACTCGATCAAGCATTTCCAGGATCATATCTGTTCTTTCCTTTTTTGAATTGGCAAGCTTGTTTATGTCAATAGGTTCGCCTATGATATCCCCGACTGTCATTCTCGGGTTCAGCGAAGCATACGGATCCTGGAATACTATCTGCATTCTCCGTCTGTATGGTTTCATATCAACTCTGGTTATATCCACGCCGTCATATATAATTCTTCCGCCTGTGGGTTCATACAGGCGAAGCACAGTTCTTCCTGTGGTTGTCTTTCCACAGCCCGACTCACCTACGAGCCCGAGAGTTTCTCCTCTTTCTATGTGGAATGACACATCATCAACAGCTTTGACATATTTTTTACTGAACAGGCCGCTGCTGACAGGGAAGTACTGCTTTAAATTCTGAACCTCCAACAGTATATTGCTTTTTGTGTTTTTATCATCAGCATGGTTCATTTTTCTTCCCCCCTCATCCTTTCAAAGGCCTCTTTCTGAAGCAGCCAGCACGCACTTTTATGAGTCTCGGAAATCTGTGTAAACTCGGGCATTTTCCTGAGGCATATTTTCATACATTGTCTGCACCTGGGAGCAAAAGGACATCCCGCCGGCGGATTGAGCAAATCCACCGGTGTCCCCTCAATAGGTATCAGCTTTTCTTCCTTTTCGGAATCCAGCTTCGGTATACTTCTTAAAAGTCCTTTTGTATACTCGTGTTTCGGGTTGTAGAAAATCTCGTCGGTTGTACCTTCTTCAACAACCCTGCCGGCATACATGACCACGATTCTGTTGCACATGCCTGCAACTATGCCAAGATCGTGGGTTATCATAATAATTGACATGTTTACTTTATTTTTAAGCTCAATCATCAATTCAAGGATCTGAGCCTGAATTGTCACATCCAAAGCAGTCGTTGGCTCGTCGGCAATTAACAGCTTGGGTTCGCACGCCAGGGCCATGGCTATCATAACCCTCTGCCTCATTCCGCCCGAAAGTTCGTGCGGATACTGTTTCAGCCTTTTTTCAGGTTCATTAATGCCCACGAGTCTCAACAACTCCACCGAACGCTCATAAGCTTCCTGTTTGGTTAAATCGGTATGGAGCTTTAAAACCTCACGAATCTGATTGCCTATAGTATAAACCGGGTTTAATGAGGTCATAGGATCCTGGAATATCATGCTTACTTCCTTACCGCGAATCTTCCTTAACTCCTTCTCCGACATATCTGTTATCCGGTGGCCGTTAAAATCTATTGTTCCACCGATTATTTTCCCAGGATAAGCGGTAAGCCCCATTATGGCGGAAGCCGTAACCGACTTGCCGCTTCCGCTCTCACCCACAATACCCAGCACGTCCCCTTCCTGCATACTGATGGAGACATCATTGAGAGCTTTGACCTCTCCTGCCGGTGTAAAGAAAGAGAGCCTTAAATTTTTTATGTCCAGTAATGTTTTACTCACTTTAATCCCCCTAATCTTTGAGTCTTGGATCAAAAGCATCTCTTAAGCCATCGCCCAGCAGGTTGAATGACAGAATAATAAGGCTTATCACAACTGCGGGAGCCATTAACCTGTGGGGATATGATTTAATACCGCCTATTGCCTGGGATGCCAGCGAACCAAGGCTTGGCATTGGTGCTGATACGCCAAGACCCAAAAAGCTCAAGAAACTTTCGGTGAATATTGATGAAGGTATCTGCAGCGTTGTAGTTACTATAAGTGTTCCTATACTGTTGGTCAGCAGGTGTTTTCTTATAATCCGGCTGTGGGATGCGCCCAGCGCCTTTGCCGCAACAACATATTCCTGCTCCTTTAACGTAAGCACCTGGCTTCTGACAATTCGGGCCATTCCGACCCAGTACAGCAGCGAAAATACTATAAAAATACTGATAAGTCCAATCCCCACGGTATTAATCCAGGAAAAAGCCTTGACATTGTCTGCCAGATCTTTCAGCGGGTATTTTAGGGTGACCGAAAGAAGGATAATTATCAATATATCGGGTACGGTATAAATAATGTCCACAATTCGCATCATAATCATGTCAACCTTGCCGCCGAAATATCCGGCTATGGCACCGTAAATTGAACCTATTACAAGTATAATTACACTGGCTACAATACCTACAAGCAGAGATATCCTGCTGCCAACCATAATTCTTACCATTAAATCACGGCCAAGGCTGTCGGTTCCAAGGATATGCGGAAATACCTTCTCACCCGCCTCAATCCTCGCCAGCTCCTCCTCCGAGTATTGCATAATACCCAGGTTTTCACTTTCCCTTATCTGCTGCTCATAGGAATAAGGATAAAAATACGGACCTACAAATGCAAAAATCATTATTATTATTATAACAATCAGTGAGGCCATTGCCAGTTTATTTTTCTTAAATCTTCTGAAACCATCCTTCCAAAAGTCTACGCTTTCCCGCATGACAACAAGGCTTTGCTTTTCACTTTCGTCTGCAGGAAGGAAATCTGATACATCAAGCTGAAAATTGAAAGGATTCTTTTTAATATCCACTTTAGTTTACTCCCCTTTATTTCAGTTTAATTCGCGGATCTATGATTTTGTATGCTATATCCACAATAACATTCATTGTAATAAGCAAGAATGCAAGGAAGATTGTTGTACCCATTATCATCGGATAATCCCTGTCGGTAATTGAGCTGACGAACTCACTTCCGAGACCCGGGATTGTAAATATTTTCTCAACAACAAAACTTCCCGTAAGGATATAGGCAAGCAGCGGTCCCAAATAAGTTACAACGGGAAGGATGGCATTACGCAGGGCATGTTTGAACAACGCCATGAACTGGCTGAGACCTTTTGCCCTCGCTGTTCTCATGTAGTCCTGCCCCAGTACGTCAAGCATACTTGAACGCATTAACCTTGAGATATAAGCAGTGGGATAAAACGACAGTGCAGTTACAGGAAGTATATAATGCAGCGGTGTAGTAAGCCCGACTGTCGGCAAAATACGTAATCTTACCCCGAAAAAGAATAACAGAACGGTTGACACAACAAAACCGGGTATGGCTATTCCCAACGTTGATATGAACATTAAAAATCTGTCAAACCATTTCCCCCGGTTTAAAGCTGCAATAGAGCCCATCGGTATACCTATGCTTACTGCCACTATGACAGCCAATAAACCTATTCTTGCCGAAACCGGAAATTTTGTTCTTATGATATCGTTAACTTCCTGACCGCGCTTTTTCAGCGAAGTACCCAAGTCTCCGCTGATAAGCCGTTTCATATAATTCAGATACTGAATTCCCACCGGTTTATCCAGGCCGTATTTTTCCTGCAATGCTTTCAAGGTCTGCGGTGATGGAGCTTTCTCTGCCAGAAAAGGTCCCCCCGGAATAAGATGCATCAGGAAAAATGTCAGCGTTGCCACCAGGAAAATTGTAACTATAGCAGATGCAAGCCTTTTAACTATATACGCAAACATTTTGACACCCCTTATAAGTTTTAACCCTGCCATATTTATGGGCATTCTTTGGCAAACAACCAATTACATGTCTTTACAGACACAGCAAAAAACCGCCTGGCTTACGCATTACCGTCCCGTCTGAAAGAAAGTAACTTCAGCAGGCATAAAATAATCAGTTTATTACCCAAAACCTAATTTACATGTTTTAAATTATACTTTACATAAACTGATATGTCAATTTAACTAAAAAATAAAATTGCTTTACACATTTTTCCGTCAATTTCGTTTTTCTGGAAGCGATGCAGGATTAAAACTGCTGTAGGAAAATATACCGCAGAAAGCAGTAATTTTTTGCCTACACGGTGTTAATGAAAATAGCTGTACAGAGTTGGCAGCATACTGATAATCATTTGTATTAAAAGATATTTAAAATTATACCAGGAAGCATACTGAATCCCCGGTGTATCCTGTCGAACAGGAAAAATTCCTCTGACAGCTTGTTTATTTCCGGGAAATAACCATACCCTAATCAGGAAAAAGCCTGGATTTCCGGCTTGTCAGGCTTGTTTTTTATCCTGCTTCCAAAATTTCAGAACACAAATCAGGTTTATATATATTATCCCGATTGTGTCTATCCTTATTTCTAATCCGGCAATTACGGACATGAAACAAAAAACACGTTTTCCCTGAAAAGACATATGAAAAAGAGGAGAAATTTATCCTTCCCAGCTTTTTAGACCTGATTATTAAAAAAAAGAGTTTGCATTGACCTGTGCAAACTCTCCTGATCCTGTGTCTTTCAATATCTGAATTCTGACCTGCTACAGGTTATTTTCCCTTAACAGCCCAGAGACCCAGCGCAGGATTTGAAATATAAAAATATGTTTCATCGCTGCCTTTATAATAACCATCGGTAATGCCTTCGGGTTTATATTTCCTCTCGGCTTCCTCGTAAGGCATGTAATTGAACCCTACACCTTCCACTTCCTCACGGGTTAAATGCTTAACCGCATAGGTAATTGAAAACCTTCCGTCGCTGGAGCCATGGATTAGGTGGGCTGCTGCCGACGGATTTTCCTTTAAGTCGGCATTTTCATTGTACTGCTTCAGGGTGTTTTCCCTGCCCTTATATCCGTACTTTCTGATTAATCTGTCGATATCGTCGTCCTCGCCGAATTTTTTAACACCGGGTGCCAGAATTATCAGTTCGCCGCCGTCTGCCATTGCCATACGCGTCCGGTAAATAGCCTTGTTTCCGAGCCACGTACTCTTGAATTCCCTCGGGTCAAGGTATACAACTGCCTTTTTGATGGGCTCATCGAGCCAGATTAAATTCTTTTCCCGGCTGAGCTCAACTGCCTCTTCAAACACCTTCCTGCTGGTACCGGCAAATACGCCTTCAATTTTGACCTCATCACTGGATGCGGTGGTAACCGTTAATATATATACCAGCGGGAGCTTGCTCAGAAAATGTTCCTGGGCATAGTCAAAAACCTTTCTCACGGGAGAATGATCCTTGCCCATAATGCGTTCCATTCCGAAAACGGCTCCCAGTATATGACTTCGATTAATGGTATCCTTACCGCCGCAGCCTACAAGTATGTTTTTCGTATAATTGGCCATTCCCACAACTTCATGGGGTACAACCTGACCAATTGAAAGGATAAGGTCATATGAAGGATCCAGCAGGTGTTTGTTTATTTCTACCGGAAGCGGATCGTTTATAAGACCTTCGGATACTTCCGAGACGTAACTTGCAGGCACTTCACCGATCCTGACTACATCCTCCCTCCAGTTGTGGACGATAACCTGTTCATAGGGAACCACCCCTTCGAAGAAGGCTTCAACCTGTTCTCTGGTCATCGGATCATGGGTTCCCAGTGCCGGCATTATGTCCACCTGTACAGTATCCTTTAGTTTTGAATAAATCATTGCGGTTATTTTACCTGCTCCCGAATGCATGCGTGTAAAATCGGGAGGAAGCAGCAATATTTTTTTCAGCGGCTTTTGAACACCGTTCAGCACTTCATCCAGAATTGACCTGAGTTCTTCATTTGTTATTCCCGAATCAGAATTGGCAATTCTTATTATATCCTTCATTTCAACCATCCTCATTGGCTGATTCGCGGGGAAATACTGCGAATCAGCCTTATATTTTATTATTGCCTGGTAAAATATACCCGAAAATCAGACATTATACGTTGTAGCAGAAGTACTTCCGCCTTCACCTGTCCAGTTGGTATGGAAGTATTCGCCTCTCGGTCTGTCAACTCTTTCATAGGTATGGGCACCGAAGTAGTCACGCTGAGCCTGTAACAGGTTAGCGGGCAGTCTTTCGCTTCTGTATCCGTCGTAATAGCACAATGCAGAAGCAAACGCCGGAACGGGAATACCATTCAGCATTGCAACCGATACAACCCTTCTCCAGCTTTCCTGTGCATTTTCCACCTTTTCCTTGAAGAACGGATCCAGGAGAAGGTTTGTAAGATCAGGATTCCTGTCAAAGGCTTCCTTAATCTTGCCAAGGAACACGGAGCGGATGATACAGCCGCCGCGCCACATCAGTGCGATACCGCCGTAATTCAGGTTCCAGCCATAAGTTTTTGCGGCCGCACGCATAAGGGTAAATCCCTGTGCATAGGAAACTATCTTTGATGCATACAGGGCATTCCGTATATCTTCCACCAGTGCCTTTTTATCACCGGTATATTTCGGAACCGGACCGGAAAGCACCTTTGAAGCCGCAACTCTTTCGTCTTTCATTGCGGACAGGCAGCGTGCGAAAACAGCCTCACCGATCAGTGTCAGGGGAATACCCTCGTCAAGAGCGGCAATTGCTGTCCATTTACCGGTACCTTTCTGTCCTGCCGTGTCAAGGATCTTGTCAATCAGCGGAGCTCCGTCTTCGTCCTTGTATGCAAGGATGTCACGGGTAATTTCAATGAGATAGCTGTTTAACTCGCCTTCATTCCATTCCTTGAACACTTCATGCATCTCATCGGCTGACATGCCAAGCAGATCCTTCATCAGGTGATATGCTTCGCAAATCAGCTGCATATCGCCGTATTCAATACCGTTATGAACCATTTTTACAAAATGTCCTGCACCGTTTTCTCCAACCCAGTCACAGCAAGGTGTGCCGTCATCAACTTTCGCTGCTATTGCCTGGAAAATATCTTTTACATGAGGCCATGCTTCGGGTGATCCGCCGGGCATAAGGCTCGGCCCCTTCAGGGCTCCTTCTTCACCGCCTGATACGCCGGTGCCGATATACAGCAGTCCCTTTTCTTCAAGATATTTTGTACGGCGAATGGTATCAGGGAAATGAGAGTTTCCTCCGTCAATTATGATATCTCCCTTGTCGAGATACGGAATCAAAAGCTCAATGAAATCGTCAACCGGCTTTCCGGCTTTAACCATAAGCATGATCTTTCTCGGCTTTTTCAGTACATTCACCAGTTCCTCAATTGAATACGCGCCGATAATATTCTTTCCTTTTGCACGTCCTTCTATGAAAGCGCTTACTTTTTCGGTAGTACGATTAAACACCGCAACCGTAAATCCCTTACTCTCCATATTCATCGCAAGGTTTTCGCCCATAACCGCAAGTCCGATTAAACCTATATCTGCTTTGCTCATAAAAAATCCCTCCTGCAATTAATTGTCAGATTATCTTTTTACGCGGGCATTTCCTTCCCAGATGCTCCATACCTGTTCTTCATCCGCAGGCTGTGCATAGTCTGTAAGGAATGTTGTTGCCATTGCGCCTGTAGCCCAACCAAACTGTATCCATTTTTCGGGTTCCCAGCCTTTGAGAATACCATACAGAAGACCGCCGACAAAACCGTCTCCGCCGCCGATACGGTCAAGAACGTTAATTTCACGCGGCTCAACCACATGCCAGTTATCGCCTTCAAGCATAATGGCACCCCATAAATGTCTGTTCACGCTTAATACCTCACGCAGAGTTGTGGCGAAAACAGAAGCGTTATTGTATGTGGCTTTGACGCGGGTGATCATTTCCTTGAAATTGTCAATCTGGGCCAAAAGATCCTTACCGCCTGCTTCAGGGCCTTCAATTCCGAGGCAGAGCTGGAAGTCTTCCTCGTTTCCGATAAGGATATCGGCAACACCTGCTATTTCAGAGAAAATGTCCCTCAGTTCCTTTTCGCGGTTTTTCCAGAATGATGCGCGGTAATTCAGGTCAAAGGATATCTTTGTTCCGTGTTTTTTCGCAGCTCTGGCCAGTTCAAGACAGAATGTTCCTGTTTCAGGAGACAGGGCTGCAATCAGACCTGACATGTGCAGGATTTTTACACCGTCCTGGACAAACAGCTTGTCGAGATCAAAATCCTTTACGTTTAAGGTTCTTCCGACTTCGCCGGCACGGTCGTTCCATACTCTCGGGCCTCTGGAGCCGTAACCGGTGTCGGCAATATTGAATTGATGGCGATATCCCCAAGGTCCTCCCTGAGGAACTTCCTTCCCCTCATACTCCATATGCCTGCTTGCAAGATTATCCTTTATAAATCTGGCAATGGGGCTGTCCTTGACAAACGTGGTCAATACCTTAACTCTCATTCCCAGATAGGATGCTATGCTGGCAACGTTGGTTTCCGCACTGGTTGCCTGCATAATGTACATGCTGCTGGAGTGTACGGGCTGAAAATCGACAGGTGTAATTCTCACACCCATACTTGTTGGAACCACCAAAGAATAAACTGCATTCTCTTTAAGTTGCATTAATTACCCTCCTCCAATAAAATTTTTCATATATATTTTAACTCATTTTATTTCTTTTGGACAGGGTTTATATTCCAATTATAATTTATTGCGTTGTTTCTATATTCCTGAATATTCCCATTGACGCAAGAAATAAACATATTGCAACAAACAGGTTCCACAGCATTACCGACAGGACGGCGTAAAATTCGTTTCTGAGGGTGCTGAATATAACAATAAACAGGATAATCCCGGGAAGAACCACGAACAACGAGACAAAAAGCTTTACGAATATCAGCAGGGTCTTACTGTGAATGCTTCCGAAAAGACGCCGGCATATGATATCCCCGTATATGTAAACCGCACCGTACAGTGTATAGCTTACAATGCACAGCAGTATGACGGGTAAGCTGGCATCATATATGAAACAGGCAATGATGAAGAGTATTGTTCCGTCCAGCAGGTTTTTAATATTTTCGGTAAGAGTGGTATACAGGAGTTTTCTGGCGTTGGACTCGGGAATAAGGAATATATAAGGCTTTTCCAGTTCCATCGGCCATTTCCCCTGGACCACCAGGAAAAAAAGCATATAAGCGCTGAAAAACAGCGTCAGATATACGCCGGACGATATTTCATCAGGCATTAAAAACTTAAACCCTATTCCCGCGATAACTGCAATAATAGTTGACTTGTCGAAAAAGAGCAGGAAACTCACTTTTCTGTATTCCAGCATATGCTTTTCAAAAATTGCCTTTGCTCCTGAGGAAGAAAAACCGCCTTTTACACTTCGTACCTTTCTCTTTTGAAGAGTCACATCCCGGCCTTCACGTTTTGCCTTAATTCTCGATTCAAAATCTTCAGTGGCGCTGAGCACGTCTTCATAATAATCCAGATTCAGTTTTGACAGGATTGTAATCAAAAGTCCGATTATGAATACAAAAACAATTATATTAACAAAAAAATTAAGATCAATGCCGTATACGGCAGCCGATGCAATGGCTGATATCTGTCCCGCTACAGGGATATAGGAGAAAACTTCTGTATTCAGGTACGCAACCAGAGCTTCGCCGAAAGAACGTTTTTCAGCCAGGGTAAGAACGAAGAAAAGAATGAACAGAACAGCCGCAATGTCAAGTATACGCCGCACAAGAACACGTCTTTCTCTGCTTTTGGATGTAAAGCTGTATACAAGCATTCCAAGAACGGGAAAAGAAACCGAATAGAAAAGTACGGCAATAAGAATAGCCCAGATGCCATAATCGGCCAGCAGGAAATTGTTTTTAACGTTCGGTATCTGAAAAAGGGCAATCATTACTACAAACAATGATGTCCCTATGCGTTTGATAAAACCATACAGCAGTACCCTGTTCGGCCTTATCGGAGAGGTAAAAACAAGATTCACGTCGGCAAAACGAAAATATGTGCTGCCATTTTCAATCCCCTGCCTTAATCCCGAGTATAACGCCACAAGCATTAAACCGGTAATCCCCGCACTGAATATTTCACTGTCGACGTTCCTCACCGTTCCCGAAGGCATAATTATTGCAATAACAAGAAATCCGACCATCATCATTCCGATTATTATATACCCGATTAGAGCAAGGGGCTTACGGGCAAGCCCCCGGATTATGTTCTTCAGTTGTTTACGTATAACATACAGCAACGCACTCATAAACCGGATGCTCCTTCCGTATACCTGAAAAATACATCCTCAAGCGACTCGGCCTTTTCCTCCAGTTCCTTCCGGGTCCTTGACAGAACCACCTTTCCCCTGTTCATAATAAGCACCTTGTCCCAGACCTCTTCGATGCTGTCTATTATATGTGTGCTGATTAACACGGCGCATCCGGCATTTCTAAGCTCGACAAAAATGCCTTTCAGTTCCTTGATTGCCTTTGGATCAAGCCCAACCATTGGTTCATCAAACATAACCATTTTGGGATTAATTACCAGGGCACAGCATATGCTGAGTTTCTGCTGCATTCCTTTTGAAAGTTCCCTGCCCAGCTTATTGACCTTATCCTGCATGTCAAAACGCTCAAGGAAAATATCGGCTCTCTCCTTCCACCCTTCATCAAGCCGGTATGCCCTGGCTATGAATTCAATATGCTCATATACGGTCAAATACTCATAAACTGCCGCTGTTTCAGGCACATACCCGAAAACTTTCTTTGCTTCGACCGATTTGCACGGATGGCCGTCTATCAGGATCTCCCCGTCAAACCTTAAAAGCCCTGCTATTGATTTTATTGTTGTACTTTTTCCCGCGCCGTTCGGACCGAGCAAAACCGCTATTTCCCCGCTTTTCACCTCAAAACTTATGTGATCAACGGCAAGAACATTGTTGTATCTCTTTGCCAACCCCTTAACCTGAAGCATAAATCTGCTCCTTCCTTACCAATATCTGTAACATTATACCAATGCAGTAATATCTGTTTCAAGTCAGTCCTGTATATTTTCCGGAAATATCAATCACGGTTCAGCAAAAAAGGAGCAGTAATGCTCCTTTCAGTGATCCGGACAAGCAATGCTGTCAGGAAATCTCCAGCTCCGATAACCCGTATTCCCTGAGCACATCATTAACCTTTACAGGCATACCTGTTTCAAGGCTTCTCTCCGTTGCCGCGAGCACGGCAATCGTTACTATACCCTCCTCCAGGTCGGGCTTTGGAATTTCATTGTTATCAAGGCTTTTTGCAAAATACTCAATATAATTCTGATACTCACCGGCATGATGGCTTTCGCCTTCAAACCTGAAATAGTAACCGTGCTTTTCCTCATAAGTATTCATCTGGTACCCTTTATCAGCGAAATTTGTATGGTATACCAGCCTGGGATATTCGCTTTTCGTAGTGCCGTTGGTTCCGCGTATCGTGCAGGCAATTGTGGGATCAATTCCCCTGCAGGGTACGGCATAGGACCCGCCTGCAAGACCGAATCTTCCCCTCTTATCGGTAAAAAGAACCTTCATCGTATCATAACATTCCAGCCCGTACTCCCTTGTATTTGGGCTGACTGCACCGCATCCATAAACCTCGGTTATGTCGGGTAAATACCATCTTACAAGATCCACCGCATGAATCATGAAATTATACATCCATGAAAAACCCTTTTTGCGGCTCCAGCCTTTCTGTAAAAACCATCGGGCATCTGTATTGTAGTGGGCTTCAACCGAAATAAGTTCGCCATGGAGGCCTTTTTCAAAATCCTCCCGCTGACGAATCATGGGTTCAAAGAATCTTGAACTCTGTCCCACGAAAACATGCCTGTTATATTTTTTCCGGCACTCAAGCAGATCCTTTGCCTCATCCAGCGACAAAAGCAAAGGTTTTGTGCATATTACATGCTTGCCCGCTTCCAAAGCCTGTCGTATATGCAGACCATGAAGCTGATCAGGAGTGTATATTGCAATTACATCTATACCGTCATCTCCAAGCAGCTCTTCATAGTCGGCGGTATACCTGGTAAGACCAAATTCATTCATTCTTTCATGGCACAGTTCTTCATTCAAATCACATATATTGACAAGCTCCCACATTTCACTCTGCAAAGCTGCGGAAATAATACTCCTGCCTTCACCAAGCCCCACAACTCCCAGTCTGTATTTCCTGCTGTCACCCATTCTATCGTCCTCTCTTTCACCAATTAGTTTTTATCTCCCCTTGCATAACAGGATTTATTGTATTTATACCTCTGTTTCAGTAATATATACCTTAAAAAATGAAAATAAAAATGCCTTTTATCAGGCACACATGTTTATACTGTTCTTCCGGCCTCGATGAGGGCATAATCCTTAAGACTGAACGTCCTTCCGGACAGAGAAATTTGTATACAGGTTTATTGCTTCAGATTCAGCACTTTACTTGTTTTCAGAATAATAATGCTCCCTTTCAGGGTGTTATTGCTTTTACTTCCTGAAGGGAGCAATTTGTTATCTTCCGCAGCATTTCTTGTATTTTTTTCCGCTTCCGCAGGGGCACGGGTCATTTCTTCCTATTTTTTCAACGGTCACACGGCTGTCCTGATGAAGTTTAAGGCGGATTTCCCTTCTTTTTTCATCGCTGAGCAGTTTGTCCCACTGGGGAAGTGTATAAAGCCACTCGGCTTTTGCCTTCAGCATGTTATAGTAAAGTTTTTCAAAATCAATATTAAGGGTGATTGCCGATTCTTCATTCAGTTCTTCAAGGTTCAGCTGTTCGGTGAGGCTTGTGTTGATTCCGTCAAGAAAACCCATGAAGATAACCGGTTCCATTGAAAAACCGTCAGCCAGTTCTTTTAAGGTGCCTGACAAAATATTCTGTTCCTTTTCAAGGATCTCTTCATATGCCTTCTTTTCCAGGTCCAGGTATTTTTCAATGAACTGCCTGTATGTACCCGTATCCCGGTTTTCTTCCAGCTTTTTCGTCCATTCCTGGTATAAACCCATAATCTTTCTCCTTTCAAAGTGTTTTATATACAGCCGCTTATCCTGAAACCCGTCAGTTAATCCCCTACATTTTTTCGGGAGCATCTATGCGGATTAAATCCAGAACATTCTTTATTACAATTTTGGTACAGTGAATCAGGAACAGCCTTGCCTGCAGTATATCCTCCTGTTCGCCCTTAACCCTGCATGCATTGTAAAATCTGTGGAAATGTGAAGCCACATCCATTACATAATGGGTCAGCCGGCTTGGTTCCAAAGTCTGCGCAGCCATCTTTAACTCTTCGGGATATTCGGCAAGTTTTTTTATAAGAGCCAGTTCCTCAGGCTGTGTAAGCAAGGTCAGGTTTACTTCTTCGGAAGGTATTCTTTCGATATTTTCCTCTGCAAGCTTTCTCAGAATGCTGCAAATCCTGGCATGGGCATACTGAACATAGAAAACGGGGTTATTATTCGACTGCTCAACAGCAAGGTTCATATCAAAATCCAGATGGCTGCCCGAGGTTTTCATGTTAAAGAAGAACCTTGCCGCATCCACACCCACTTCATCCAGCAGGTCATCCAGTGTAATGGCGCGTCCTGTTCTCTTTGACATTCTTACCAGCTCGCCGTCCTTGTACAGGTGAACAAGCTGGAACAGAACAATCTGCAGCCTGTCCCTGGAAATTCCCAGTGCTTCCATGGCAGCCTTCATTCTGGCAACATGGCCGTGATGGTCGGCGCCCCAGAGGTTTATAACCCTGTCAAAGCCTCTTTTTATAAATTTATTGCGGTGATAGGCTATATCCGCTGCCATATAGGTCGGATATCCGTTCTGCCTTATCAGCACTTCATCCTTTTCAAGTCCTGTTTTCTCTGCACTCAGCCACAGAGCGCCGTCTTTTTCAATAACATAGCCCCGCTCTTTCAGTATGTTCATTGTTTCTTCAATTTCGCCTTCATAAAGCGAGCTTTCCCTGAACCAGACATCATAACTGATTCTGTACCTGGTCAGCGCGTCCTTTATCCTTTGCAGATTTTTCGGCAGCGCATAGTCAACAAGAGCCTTCCTTCTTTCTTCAGGGCTTTTGTCCAGAAGGCCGGTCCCGTATTCATTTATATAGTCCTTAACATGATCTATAATATCTTCGCCGTGGTATCCGTCTTCAGGAAACGGTATGCTGTCCTCACCCATCAGCTGCTGCAGATACCTGGCTTCCAGGGATATACCGAACTTTTCTATCTGGTTTCCCGCATCGTTAACATAGAATTCCCTTGTTACGTTATATCCCGCTTTTTCAAGCACACTGGCTATGCAGTCTCCAAGAGCGCCGCCGCGGGCGTTGCCCATGTGCAGCGGACCGGTAGGATTCGCACTTACGAATTCCACCATCACCTTTTCCCCGTTGCCGATATTAACTTCGCCGTAGTGCTCCTGCCTTTCATCTATCAGCCTTAATGTCTTGTACAGCCAGTCGTTGTTAAGATAGAAATTGATGAACCCCGGTCCAGCAACTTCAACCCTGCTGATGTATGTTCCCTCGGTTTTTATATGCTTTACAATAGTCTGGGCCAGGTTCCTCGGCGCAGTTTTTGCAAGCCTTGCCATCTGCATCGCCAGGTTTGTGGATAAATCGCCGAAAGCTTCCTCTCTCGGCTTTTCAAATATGATTCCCGGAATCTCTACCTCCGGAATCTCCCCGGCTGATACTGCCGATTTTATCGCACCCTTAACTGCAGATTCAATCTGTTCGGTTATTTCTTCGTAAATACTGTACATCAATACCATCCTTTATGTTTATTACTGAACTTTAACATTCAAAGTGGTAAAGCTGGTTAACTGATTATTTACCTCAATAAAGTATTCAACGTCAATATTTCCGCCCAGGTCGTTCATATTTACCGATACTTTCTGGGCCGTCACCCCTACTTCAAAAGTACCGTATTCAGTACTGTATTCGGACGTATGCTTGCGGCCTTTCTTAAAAACCATAAGGCTGCTTACGTTCCCGGACCGGATCAGCGTAACCGCATCGGGTTCCACTTTTAAAGTGGTGGTTGTGCCGTCCATGCCGGTCAGGTAGCTTTCATTATAAGTAATATAGTAATTGTCGCCTTCCTTGTAATAAGTGCCTTCGGTGATAAAATTGAAGACATCGGTATCCTTGTCAGGATGCTCCTGTCTGCTGTTAACGGTAATCATTACGTCTCTTTTCAAAATTTTTCCCTCTTTCAAAATCTTATGACATAATATTCTATATCATATTTATTATTAGATTTACAAGAATTATTTAGTAGTTTTCCAAATCCACCCGTTCAATGTTGGAGAGCTCTTTCCCGAGGATCATTTCTCCCAGCCTTTTGAACTTTTCCACGCTGTCACTTGTATAATAACGGTATATAACGTTCTCACTGCCGCTTTGAAGGTTTTCTTTCTGTAAAAGCTCCTTCAGCGCAATTGCCAGTTCTTCAGCCGAACTTACAAGAACAACACCGTCTCCCATAACTTCGCGTATTATATTGCTGAGCAGCGGATAATGAGTACAGCCCAGAACAAGAGTATCTATCTGTGCCTGCTTCAGTTCCTTAAGATATTCTTCGGCTACCATTTTCGTAATCTCATTATCCCACCAGCCCTCTTCGGCAAGATTTACAAAAAGCGGGCATGCTTTTGAATAAATACTGACATCCGGCTTCATGCTCCTTATAACCCTGGGGTATAACCCGCTTTGTATTGTTGCAGGTGTTGCAATAATTCCTATCCTTCCGCGCCTTGTCTTTTTCAGTGCACTTTTTGCACCCGGTTCAATAACTTCAAGAACGGGGACGCCAATACCTGCTCTCAACTCAGGAAGGGCCAGGGCGCTTACCGTGTTGCAGGCAACAACCACAAGCTTCACATCCATCGACAGCAGAAAAGCAAGATCCTGTTTTGTATATTTTATAACCGTTTCCTTTGATTTTGTACCATAAGGGGTTCTCCCGTCATCACCAAAATAAATAATACTTTCGCCGGGAAGCTGTTTCATGATTTCCTTGACAACCGTCAGCCCGCCCAGGCCGGAATCAAAAACTCCTATAGGTCTGTTATCCATTATAATCTCCTTTCAAACGATCTGTAATACTCCCTGCAGCGCAAAAACGAAAGATCAATCAGCTTATCCAGCAGTTCACGGTAACTTATTCCGCAAGCCTCCCACAGCTTGGGATACATACTTATGCTTGTGAATCCCGGCATCGTATTTATCTCGTTGATAAAGACCTTTTGGGTCCCGTTTTGCACGAAAAAGTCCACCCTGGCAAGTATCGCGCAGTCCAGTGCCTTAAACGCGGTTATTGCATCGGCCCTGACCGTCTCCATGATTTCCCTGTCCAAATCTGCCGGTATCAGTATTTTTGAATCAGGTTTAATATATTTTGCTTCATAATCGTAAAACTCATTGCACGGGATTATTTCACCTACTGTGGATGCAATGGGCTCATCAAAGCCTAAAACCGCGCATTCCACTTCCCTGCCTTCGATAAATTCCTCTATCAGGATCTTTCGATCATACCTGGCTGCAATCTCAAGAGCCCCGGCAAGCTCACCCGGCTCCCTGACCTTTGAAACACCGACCGAAGAACCTGCATTTGAAGGCTTTACAAAACACGGGTATCCGATGTAGGATTCAACCCTTTTGTGAATTTCGTCAATGCCGTTATGTATCTCTGGCCTCTTTATTACAATATACCTGGCCTGGTTCAGACCTGCATGCTCAAACAGCACCTTGCTTACAGCCTTATCCATCCCCACGGCCGATGATAAAATATTGCATCCCACATAAGGAATACCTGCCAGTTCCAATAACCCCTGGATTGAACCGTCTTCCCCGTTTGTTCCGTGCAATAAAGGAAAAACGATGTCTACCGTGCCGCCGCAAACCTCTTCCACGAAATTTTTCACAGACGGCAATGCCTTTCTGATGTGCTCATGGCTTTTTCCGAATTCATTCTTCGCCTGTTCTTCCCATTCACCGGTTTCGATGTATTTATATTCTCCGCGGTAGGGAAGCCATTCACCGTTTTTTGTAATTCCGACAGGCAGTATCTCATATTTTTCGTCGTCGAGATTTTCCAGGACAGATCGGGCTGAAGTCCTTGATACTTCATGCTCGGATGACTGGCCTCCGAAAAGAACGGCAACTCTGACTTTGTCTTTCACTGTTATCACCTTCTGTTCTGCAGATAAGAACTATTCTTTTTACCACAGGCTAAAAGCTTCTTTGATTATACATGAAACTACCCGTCTTTTACAAGACGGGCGCATTTATTACCAGTTTCCATAAGGCCGGCCTGTTCACAAAACCGAATCATCAGTCTTCAAGTATTTCTCCGTCATATATAAGCATATTTGTGCTGGTTTCCTGTGCCTCTTCCTGCACCGGTACGTCATCTTCGGGAAGTACGGTAAAGCTTTGCTTTCTGTCAATCAACGCTTCATTCCTCGGGAAAGCATTGTCGAACCTGAAATTACCCTTGAATTCCTTCTGTTCCTTTCCGTTTATCTGGAACTTCACCGTTTCTATATCCTTCAGCTCTGTCAGCGTATTTACTATGGAGAAGATTGTCATCTCTTCTGCTTCCTTACCCCCGGGATGATTGTCCACAAACTCCTTTGTCATGTCCACGATGGCAGTTCTTCCTTCAATTTTGACAGGTGATCTCAGTGAAGCTCCTTCAGGAATTGTGGGTTTCAGTTCACTGCTTGACGGACCTTTTATAAGTTCCTTAACCAGTACAGAGGCAAGCTTCTCTGTTCCCTGTTTTGCGTCTTCCATGCTTATATACCGTATTTCGTTTACAAGACGTGTACCGTCCTGGTTTGAAAAATAAAGTGTTACAGGCAGTTTTTCATTCAGCCTTCGTGCCTCTTCCTCCGTTAATACAATACTGCTTACAGGGCGCAGTTCATCCTCCTCAAGCTGCTTTAATGCTTTATCATTCGCTTTCATGCAGCCGCTCAGGATCAGAATCGAAATCAGCAAAACAATTATAACGATTCTTTTTTTCATGCTCCAAAAACTCCTTCTTGGATTTGTCTAAAATATACCTATGCCTTTCACCGGACAAATATACACCGTATGACAGACAAATTTTTCAGGAGTAACCCGGAGCAATGAATCCTTTTCGGCGGAAAGGATCAAATCACCCTCCGCGCTGTGAACGTATATATTCGATCATGTTTTTTGCCGCAATGGCACCCTGGCCCACCGCAACGGCAATCTGTTTGAAGATTCCCGTGCAGTCACCGGCGGCATAAAGGCCCGGAATATTTGTTTCCTGCCTGTCGTTCACGGCGATTGCCTGGTTCCTCGTCATTATCCCCATTTTCAATGCAAAATTTATACTGGAAGCAGTATCATAAGCAATAAAAATCCCGTCCACAGGCATTTCAGAACCATCCGCAAAAACAATTTTTTCAAGGTATTCATTACCTTCAAAAGCCGCTATCGGCTTTTCATTAAGCTTAAACTTGTCGGCAGGGAATTCCTCGGTAAAGCCGGTTTTTTCACCGTTTGTAAAAACGGTTACATCACCGGTGAAATTCAGAAGTTCTTTTGCCTCATGCAGCGCAAAATCCTTGTATCCGAGAACTCCAACCTTTTTCCCGCGGTAAAAAAAGCCGTCGCACGTTGTACAGTAACTTATTCCTCTGCCTTCAAACTTTTTAAGGTTTTGTATTTTTATGGATGCCTGTTTCTGTCCGGTTGCAATCAGGACAGCACGGGCTGTATAGGTATTGTTTACCGTTTTTACATGAAAAACTTCTTCCTTTTCTATTCCTATGACTTCTTCCTTAAGGATTTCCCCTCCGAGCCGTTTCAGCTGTTTTTCCCCCTCACTGACAAGTTCTTCACCTGAAACAGGCTCGGAAAAACCATAATAGTTTTCAATTTTTGAAGCTTTTTTCAGAACACTGTCTCCCAGCCCGAGAACCAATGTTTTCATATTTGCACGTACGGTATACAGTGCGGCTGAAATCCCCGCAGGACCGTCACCAATAATAACCGCATCGTATATCATGTATCATCCTCTCCTTCTTCTGGTATTTTACAGTTAATAAGTCACAAGAACAAGCCCTTGAGCATAAAATGACACTGTAACATTCAACAGAGGTGATTTAATGAGCGATTTTACAAATTACCTGCATGGGCAGATAACCAGAAAAAAAATAGAAAAAGGAATAGAAATGCTGCGAAATGAAAGTGCAGCAGAGCTTAGGAGAAAACTTCAGAATGTAAATATTGATGAAGCTTTGAGAAAACTTGACGAATACGACAAAAACCGTCTGAGGGAACTTGGGATTAATGTAAGTGAATACAGAAACAGAATTACAGAGGCTGACATTCAGAAAATATATCAGGTTCTTGGCCGTGACGGTGAAAAGGTTATTCGCAGACTCCGGGAACTTCTCCGCTGAACAGGCCGGACAAACAGGTTCTGTAAAGGAGGTAATCATTTATGGGCCAGAGCATGGATGATAAAATTCGGCAGATTTCAGATATGCTGAACAGTCCTGAAGCCCAGGAAAGTATCCGCCAGTTGTTCGGTTCCCTTAACAGGTCCCAGGATTTTGGTACCGAAGCATATGACGGAGAGTACGCCGGAAATGAACAGGGATATGTGCAAAATACCGGGCAATTGATGATTCGCGAAACAGACTGGATCAGAAAGATACAACACTTGCTTAACCAGGTCAATAGCATAGAAGACTCGAGAATAAACCTGCTGAACTCATTACAGCCGTTTTTAAACCCGGTAAGAAGGGAACGCTGTGCTACCTGCTTAAACATCCTGAAAATTGCCAGCATAATCAGGAACGTTACGAACAATAGCGGGAGGTTGTTGTAATGTCAGGGAACAGTGAACTGCTAAACATTCCGTTACCAACCGAAAAGGATAACATTAAGTACCCGCATGCACATACCTCTTCACCGGATTATCATGGCGGTTTTCCAGACATAAAAAGCTTTCTGAAAAAAATAGAACTCGATGACATTATACTTCTGGGTCTGATTATCCTGATTGCGTCAGATGATGACTGCGACAATTTTCTTCTTGTTCTCCTGATTTTTATTTTCCTTGCAGGTCTTGACAGGCTTTTGCCTGTTTCCGGAACATATTGACCCGCCGGAAATTAATTTTTTGTAAAAATAAAAGTACCGCTTCTAATTAAATAAAAGAAGCGGATTTATTTTATGATCCCCGTTTTTCCATTCATTGCATGTATTGTTTCAGAATACTTTTTCGTATCAGTGCGCACAATTTTACTGGAGATTTGTTTTATCACGGCGGCTGTTTTGAGTAACTATAAGGAAATGAGGGAGAATATGCACAAGGGGAAAATACTGAGGATTGTTTTCGCAGTCATTATAGCCGTGGGGCTTTTGTTTCCCGTTATTTCCGATGTGACAAGGGATTTTTTCGGTTACAGTCATGCGGTTCTTTCGTATTACGGCTCAAGGGGAACCGAGGTCGTCAATATACAGAAAAAACTGAAACAGTGGGGATACTATGACGGTGAGATTGACGGAATATTCGGATATCAAACCTACAAAGCGGTTAGATATTTTCAGTATAAAAACGGACTTAAAGTTGACGGTGTGGTAGGTCCTGAAACTCTTTCCGCGCTGGGGCTTCCTACAGGAACTACCCAAGCCGCATCAAACAGGGATTTGGAACTTCTTGCCCGCCTTGTACACGGTGAGGCAAGAGGGGAACCCTATATAGGGCAGGTTGCCGTCGCAGCAGTAGTACTGAACCGTGTAAAGGACAGCAGGTTCCCGAATACTATAGCAGGTGTCATATACCAGCCGGGCGCCTTTGATGCCGTCAGAGACGGACAGATAAACCTTGAGCCGAATGCCCAGTCATACAAGGCGGCCCGTGACGCAATGAACGGCTGGGATCCCACATATGGATGCATTTATTACTATAATCCCGCCACTGCGACGAGCAAATGGATTTGGTCAAGACCGGTAATGCTGAAAATAGGAAAACACAATTTTGCAAAATAACCGGGTAAATCTGAAGGGATGCACCACAAAGGGCATCCCTTCAATTTTTCAGTCTTAATTTTACACTTAAGAATTCCCACGGCCATATTTACATTTTACTGTCCGTTATTATTTGTATTGTTCATAAGTAAGAAATAATTGTCAATTCCTTTCTTGATTGCCTTGGCCAGTTGCTTCTGGTAACTTTCGGTCCGCAGTTTCTGCTCTTCCTGCTGATTTGACAGGAAACCGCATTCCACAACTATTGTGGGTGTTTTCAGGTTCCTGAGTATCAGAATGGGTGTTGTTTTTTCAAGGGCCTCCCGCTTATTAGTCGGATCCACGTCCTCTCTCAACACTTTCTGAACGCAGATTGCAAGCTGTTTGCTTTCCTCAGAGTTTGGCGGATAGAAAACCTGGGCGCCGTAATATTTGCTGTCACTGAAATCATTTACGTGAATGCTCACTACAATATCCGCCCCGCTGTTATCCATAATTTCTTTTCTTCGGGTAAGATCCTGCCTTCTTTTCTCGGTTATGTCTGTCGTGCCTTCCTTGTAAACAAGTTTGTCATCTTCCCTTGTCATTATCACCTGGTACCCTGCCGATTTCAGTTCTTCGGCCAGAAACTTTGCTATAGCCAGGTTAATATCCTTTTCATTTGCCCCTGAATAATTACTCACCTTTCCCGGGTCTTCACCGCCATGCCCGGCATCCACTATAACCGTTCCGAGGCTTGAAATCGAGGATGCCGGGGATGCATCCGCGTCACCGCCGAGGTTCAGGCAATAAAGTGCAATAGATAAAAGGAAAATAAGTATCACGAGCGTCAGATTGCTTTTCCTGATAAGCAAAATCATAAAAACACCCCGTCCTTTGTTTCATCTGTAATAACATATTCAAGGAGGGGTTGGCCATATACTATGTTAAAGATATTATTTTCTCTTTGAAACTCTGATGTCCTTTTTCTCGTTGTTTTTCTTAAGTTTTTCAAATATTTTCAGCTTCTTCAGGATATAAAAGTTATAGAAACCGGCGAGATACCCCAGACCTGCAATACCAGGAATTATTACAAGCACCGCATGGTAAGCCCATTCATCGTGGGACAGGATCCTTGCAAGCCAGTAAAGGGGAGCCGTAAACGCCTGGAGTACACGTCTTTTGAATATCTGCAGTTCCTCGGGTACACTGACCAGGTAATATACAAGCTGGATCAGCAGTACAGGCAGCGTACCTATAACCCCGTACATAAACCCCTTGTACGGAGGCGGATTTATATTATACTGCGGGCGCTTTTCCCTGAAAGCCGTATCTCTCATATCCGTATACATCATTGCAGCCATAATTAGGAATACAAGAACTGAAAAAATCAGAATTCCTGTCTCAATGTTATTTTTAAACAAGGAAAATATTATCGACGAAAAAACTCCGAAAATAACCAGTGCAACAACATAGTCAACGGTAATTCTCAGACCTCTTTTTATTTGTGACCAGACCCTGTTATCCAATTAAACTCCTCTCCTGTCTTTAAAATAATTGCTCCCTTCAAGGGTTTTAACATACTTTTTGACCTCTGCGGCGACCTCGGCAATTTCCAGTGCATTTTCATAATTCCTTTTTTCATTTGTCACCACTGCAAGAGAAATTGTCATTATCGGAAAATCCCGCGTCTGCCCCAGACGGTTTTTCGTGGTTATATAGCCTCTTTCCCTGTCATCTTCATTATACAAAAAGAGTATCTTTTTATCAAAGTCTTCAATAATCATTTTGCAAATATTATCATATTTATCCCATGAAGTTATTATAACAAAATCGTCCCCGCCTATGTGGCCGATAAAATCATCCCTGTTTCCCCCATAATGTACCGCATCACGGATTATATCCGCCGTAAGTTTTATCGCGCTGTCTCCTCTCGCAAACCCGTACGCGTCATTAAAAGCCTTGAAATTGTCCAGGTCACAGTATATAACAGCTATCTCCTTCCTGTTTGCCAGCCTGTAATTCAGTTCAGCCTGTATTTCTATGTTCCCGCACAAACCCGTCAGCGGATTCGCATACCGGTTTCGTTCAATTCTTACAAGAGTGTTTCTGACCCTGCTTACCAGTTCACGGCTGTTGAACGGCTTCACTATATAGTCATCAGCTCCCAGTTCAAGGCCGATAAGTTTATCATCTTCACTGACTTTCGCAGTAATTATGATAACCGGGGTAAGATTGTTGCTTTCTTCGGTGCGGAGTGTGCGCAATACTTCAAATCCATTCATACCCGGCATTTCTATATCAAGAATAATAAGATCGGGTTTCACTGCCTGAATCCTGTCGAGACCCTCCTCGCCTGAACAGGCAGAATAGACTTCATATCCTTCCTTTGATAGTATATCGCGAATTACTGCCTGCATAAGTTCAGAATCATCAATAATGAGTATTTTCTTTCTGAACATCTTACCTCTTATGCCTTTCCGAGATTATTGGTTATATGGCGGATATGCTTGCAAATATAAACAATTTGACCAAAATTGTGCTCTTTGTTACTAATTATAATCCTGTTTCAGTAATAAGTAAATGATACAAAAGGCTCAAAAAAAAGTCCCCGAGGGACTTTTTAATTAGGCCTTATATTCTGAACTTTATACCGCTTTCCTGTCATCAGCCTTGAAATTTTTGCTGCACCTGTTGGCATAACTGCTTGCAACAAAAGATTCAGGCTTAATTTTCGCATCAACGCCCATACCTTCAAAATATCCTACCATTTCCCTGATCAGCTTCCTGGTTTCTCCCCTTGTTCCGATATCTATGTGGGCCTCAATTTTGCAGTCAAAATTCTTATAATTCCCGGCGCAGGCGCACAGGGTATCAATCAGCAAATCATTCAGCAGCGAAAGGATTTCATAGGTTATAACGGTTTCTCTCGATATTTTTTCCCTCAGATTGGTATATCTCCTGTTCTCAACCCTTTTATGGACGCAGCACCAGGCACCCTGCCCGATTCTGTGAATGTGAATACCCGTTGCAAAGCACGTGCAGTTTCCCCTTACCTGCGAATCTGTTCCGACGGCAAGCCGGTAATTCTGGTTGGGGTTCTGTTCAATAAAGTTCTTTATCATTTTTGCAACTGTAACAATATCCATGTCCTTTTGCGTTGAGTTAAAAAATTTCATTTTCTCACTGATCCTGACCAAATATTTCGAGGAAACCATAATCACCCTTCCATAAACCTGCAGAATTTCAGTTAACTTCTAATACTATATATGTTAACACTCATTATCAATCCATACAAGGGTATTTTACAATATTTTTGTAAGAAGAATATTCCTTTAACAGTTTGTCCTTTATATCCCACAACGGCTTTGACAGGTCAACGTAATACCTGTGGGGGTTATCAAACCTTGTGACCTCATCCCACAGCGTTTCGGTCTGGTTCCTGCAGTATTCACGTATTTCGTCAAGCGGGGGACTCTTATATACGCATTTTCCCCTGTCAAAAATTCTGGCGTGAAGTTCTCTGACCCGGAAGTTTGTAACAGTTTTTCTTTTCCAGGTATACTCAGGGTCAAACAATTCGTATGGCTTATTTTCATTTATTACTTCATCGGGTAGCGTCAGCAAATCTGCAACTGCTTTTCCCGACTCCCTGTCATAAAACCTCCATACCTTTTTGAATCCCGGGTTTGTTATTTTTTCAACGTTTTCACTTATCTTGATTTTCGGAATTATCCGGCCGTTTTCTTCAATCGCCACAAGCTTATATACACCCCCGAAAACAGGCTCGGAACTTGATGTAATAAGTCTTTCACCTACTCCGAAAATATCCACCTTTGCACCCTGAACAAGAATATCACGTATCCTGTACTCATCAAGGGAATTGGAAGCAACTATCTTACAGTCCGGGAAACCTGCCGCATCCAGCATTTTACGTGCCTGTTTCGAAAGGTAGGTGATGTCGCCGCTGTCAATTCTTATTCCTTTGGGCCTGTATCCTTTCGGCACCAGTACTTCGTTAAACACTTTTATTGCATTCGGTACTCCCGATTTTAAAACGTCATAGGTATCGACGAGCAAAACACAGTTGTCGGGATACATATTCGCATAAGCACGGAATGCCTCCAGTTCGTCAGGAAACATCTGAACCCAGCTGTGTGCCATTGTGCCCAAAGCAGGTATTCCAAATTCCCTTTCTGCAATTGTGCATGCGGTTCCGACACATCCGCCTATATATGCTGCACGGGCACCGTATATTGCCCCGTCATATCCCTGTGCCCTTCTTGACCCGAATTCCATTACGCTGCGCCCCTGTGCTGCCCTTACTATCCTGTTGGCTTTTGTGGCTATAAGGCTCTGGTGATTTATTGTAAGCAGAACCATTGTTTCAATGAACTGCGCCTGAATTACAGGCCCCCTTACAGTTACCACCGGCTCATTCGGGAATATGGGTGTTCCCTCTGGTATGGCCCATACATCACAGGTAAATTTAAAATTTTTAAGGTATTGCAAGAATTCCTCGCTGAATATTTTTTTGCTTCTTAAATAGCTTATGTCCTCGTCGGTAAATTTCAGGTTGTTTATATAATCAATCAGCTGCTCAACCCCGGCCATTATTGCATATCCGCCATTATCAGGCACTTTGCGGAAAAACATGTCAAAATATACTATTTTATCAGCCATACCGCTGTTAAAGTACCCGTTTGCCATTGTGAGTTCATAAAAGTCAGTAAGCATTGTCAGGTTTAATCTGTCCATAAAATTCCCTCCGTATTACTTTTACCCTACATAATTAAAAATATAGATCAATATTTGCTATATTTAAAGCATTCAGGGCTTCCGGAAAGAAAGATATTTTCTTTAATCCCGGGAATTTGTACATAATACATGATTTTTTTGATTGTATACTCGGGTATTCAAAGTATTTACATTTTCAACCACCCTTGTTTTTTGCCTTATACTGATAAAAATTTTTGTCTGAACCTGCAGCACAGGATACCAGGTAAATATGCCCGTTGTTAACATTCTTTTCCCGTAATATAATAAACTTGTGCAGAATTCTTTGTGTTACCGGAATTTTTAGCTGTAAAAATATTTGCCGGAGGTATTTCATATGTTCAGGAACAGAATAAAAACATTTAAAAACAATCCTGATCTCACCGGTATGGCAAGACTGATACCCAATGTTGTTTTTTCAAATGTTTCAGGCGTGGAACTCAAAATGCAGCTTATTGTACCATGGGCTAAAGAAGAGGAAAACAATGAAAAAAGACAGAAATGGCCGCTTATAGTTTTTCTGCAGGGCAGTGCCTGGACTTTTCCCGATGTAAACTACCAGCTGCCGCAGCTTGCTTCAATTGCCAGGACGGGCTATGTTGTGGCTTCGATAACCCATCGCAACTATATGGAAGGACATCCTGCCCCGGCATTCCTGAAAGACGCCAAAACTGCAATCCGGTTTTTAAGGAAAAACGCTGAAGAATATCATATTGATCCTGACCGTGTGTGTTTCTGGGGTACATCTTCAGGGGGCCATACAGCGCTGCTCGTAGCACTGACAGGAGATGACCCGAAATATAAAACGGGCGAATACGCCGAATTTTCCGACAGCGTATCGGCTGCAGTTGACTGTTTCGGACCTGCAAATCTCGTGGAACTGTTCGAGCGGATAAGGAATTCACAGGAACCCGCACGGCTGAACGGCTTTGTCGGCGGCGAAATTACAGAACGTCTTGATCTGCTCAGGGAAATAAGCCCGCAGCTTATTCTCGAAAAAAATAAAAACTATCCTCCCGTTCTTTTGGTTCACGGCGATGCAGATATCATTGTTCCGTATTCCGAAAGTGAAAACATGTACAGGGCTCTTGTTGACAACGGTTACGACGCTGAACTGATACGTGTTGAAAACGCCCCACATGAGGGTTCTTTCTGGAGCTGTGAACTCCTGGATGAAATTATGGATTTTATGAAAAGAAAACTGTAAACCATAGCGGCAGTACAGCCGGTTAACGGCTGTACTGCCTGATCATACCGCTCGCCAAATGGAATCAGGAATTAAGGATATCATCAATTTCCCGCAACTCTTCGGCTGTAAAGCTTAAATTATCCAGTGCCCTTACATTCTCTGCTATCTGCTCTTTGCGGCTTGCACCTATTATTGCCGATGTAACTTTGCCGCCCCTCAAAACCCAGCTTATGGCCATCTGCGCCATTGACTGGCCGCGTCTTTTCGCAATATCATTCAGTTTTCTGACTTTATCTGTCAGCTCCCCGGTAATATTGTCCTTTTTAAGGAATACCGATTTCATGGCGCGTGAATCCTCGGGAATTCCGTCCAAATACCTTGACGTCAGAAGCCCCTGGGCCAGAGGCGAATATACCACCGTACCAATACCCTCTTCTTCCAGCACCTGCTGCAATCCTTCTTCTATCTTCCTGTTCAGCATGGAATACCTGGGCTGATTGACAAGAAGTTTTAATCCCATCTGTCTTAAAATCTGAGAGGCTTTCCTTGTTTCTTCCGGACCGTAATTTGATATACCTGCATAGAGCGCCTTTCCCTGCCTTACAGCCTGTGCCAGCGCCTCCATTGTTTCTTCCAGCGGAGTGTTCGGATCATACCTGTGATGATAAAAAATATCCACGTATTCAAGACCCATCCGTTTCAGGCTTTGATCAAGGCTTGCAATCAGGTATTTTTTCGAACCCCAGTCACCGTATGGGCCTTCCCACATGTAGTATCCCGCTTTTGTGGATATAACCAGTTCATCACGGTACGGTCCGAAGTCTTTTTTCAGTATCCTTCCAAAATTTTCTTCTGCGCTTCCCGGCGGCGGCCCGTAGTTGTTCGCCAAATCAAAGTGCGTAATTCCCAGGTCAAACGCATACCTTACCATTTCCCTCTGGTTCTCGAAGGATTCCGTAGTCCCGAAATTATGCCACAGCCCCAATGTCAAAGCAGGCAGCAGCAAACCGCTTCTTCCGCAGCGGTTATACTTCATTTTTTCATAGCGGGTCTTGTCCGCTACATATACATTCATAATTTTTCACCTTTATTTCTTTATTTTAATTAATAAATTACCCTTTTTGCGCCGCGAAAATCATATGCAACGATATTATCAAATAAAAAAATAACGGCATAGGCTGTATGCTTTGCAATTGGCATTATGTTTTTCCGGTGAAACGCAAAGCAGTATGAATAGAACCTGCCCGGTAAGCAAAAACTAAAAAACACAAAAAACCATTGGTGATCGCAATGCACTTGTTTATGCCCAGGATTGTTGTATTTGAGCCCGGTTCACTGCAGTATCCGCTTGGAGAAAAAATATACAGGTTTTTCATGTCAGAACCCGTGGAGATTGTAAAAGCCCCTCTTGCGGTTTTTTCCCGGAAACTCTCCGGTCTTTCTGAAAAGCAGAGGTACATGCGGTCAAAAACCATACTGGTGGTGGCACAAAACCGTGAAAAGAAACTGGATGTCTGCAGACCCTCGGCTGATTATTCCTTCAAGCTTGTAAGCAATTGTCCCGGAAGCTGCGAATACTGTTATCTTCAGACCAACCAGTCCTATAAGCCTTACCTTAAAGTATTCGTGAACCTTGATGAAATATGGGACACGGTAAAAAGCTATATCCCAAATGACTCAGAAAAAATAACAACATTTGAAGTTGCAAGCAACGGCGATCCGCTGGCGGTTGAACACATTACGGGAAGTCTTGGCGAAACTATAGAGTTTTTCGGCAAACTGCCGAACGGAAGGCTCAGGGTGGCTACCAAGTTTGACAACGTGGACCTGATTGCCTGCAGAAATCACAATGGTCATACCCGGTTCAGAATAAGTATAAACACCGAATATGTAATAAAACAGTTTGAGCACAGCACCAGCACCCTGGAAGAAAGGCTTGAAGCAGCGGTAAAGCTTGCCCGTGCAGACTATCCCCTGGGGTTTATAGTTGCACCGGCCATGATATATCCAAACTGGCAGCAGGAATACCTTTCGTTGTTCCGGAAAGTGCATGATAAACTGAAAGACCATAAAATCAATGACCTTACCTTTGAACTTATCCAGCACCGATACACAGAGCCGGCAAAAAAAAGGATTCTTGAAAGGTTTCCAGGCACCATGCTGGATATGGACGACGCAAAAAGAGAGCTGAAATGGGGTAAATACGGAATGTTTAAATATGTTTATCCCAGGGACGATGCCAGAATGCTGAGTGAAACGTTAAGCGGCATGATCCATTCCATTTTCCCGGATGCGGTTATAGAATATTTTACCTGATTGCTTTCAGTCCTGTCTTCCCAGTGTTATTATGACAAGCTCATACCGGCAGTTCAGACGGATCGGCAGCAGGCTGTTGCCCAAACCGCGGCTTATCACCATACTGGTGCCGCCGCTCTGGAACAATCCTGCGTCGTATTTCGGAAACAGGCCCTGGTCTGGTACCACCACAGCCCCGACAAACGGAAGCCTGATTTGTCCTCCGTGGGTATGGCCGCTCAAAACCAGGTCAATTTCATTATCAACATATACATCATACAGTTCGGGCCGGTGAAACAGCAGAACCGAAAAATCGTTTCCCTCAGGTTTTAAATTCTTGAGTTTTGTATCAATCATTGCCCTCTTTTCGTCGAACAAGTCGTTTTTCAGCACAAATCTTGGATCGTCAAGGCCAAGCAGCAATATCCTTTCTCCGTCTTTTTCAATTGTCTGCACACTGTCACGCAGAACAACAGCTCCTGCCTTCCTGAGGCCTGCTTCAAGCTTGTGGAAATCGTCAAGGCGGGCTTCATGATTCCCTGTCACGTAATAAACCGGGGCAATTTTCATTGCACTGTTTACAAACTTAAGCGCGATTTCAGTATTTGTACGCCTGGAGTCGACGAGGTCGCCGGTAATTACTATAATATCGGGATTCTCTTCACGGATTTTCTGCAATAAATATGAATTGTCCGTGCCGAATTCGGAATTATGGAGATCGGATACATGTGCAATCCTGAATCCTGAAAAAGACTCCGGAAGCCTGTCGCTTACAATGGCAGTCCGGGTAACTTCAATTGTCGTATTTCCCCAGACAGCCCACACTGCAAATGCAAAAAGTATTGCCGCAGCTGCCGTAATACCTGTTATTTTTCTTTTTCGTGTGATCATAAATCGCTAATCCTTTCTTTTCTTGAAAAATTAACATTTTGTTTTTTATTCTATCAAATTAATTTTATATCATTTAACAGGTAAATCCATAACACCTTGTTCATGTTTACACTCCGTTGGATAAAAGGGTATGTCGTAAACCTTGTTTCCGTTTTCGTCACAGGTCAAGGAGTACACGCTCCCCACCTGCCCATCCCTGCAGTAATTTGATTCCCCTGCGTTGTTTCTGATATTATATAGGAAAATCATTAACGTTTCGGAGGATATTATGCGATACCATAATCCCATTATACCCGGATTTTATCCCGATCCAAGCATCTGTAAAAAAGGCGATGACTATTATCTCGTAACCAGCTCTTTTGAATTTTTCCCCGGCGTACCCGTTTTTCACTCAAAGGATTTGATAAACTGGCGACAAATCGGTCACTGCCTGACCCGGAAAAGTCAGCTGGATTTGGACGGCGTTCCCTGCTCGAGAGGGATTTACGCCCCGACAATCCGCTATAATCCTCATGATGACCTGTTTTACATGGTCACGACGAATGTCGGGAAAGGCGGCAATTTTTATGTAACTGCAAAGGACCCTGCCGGTGAATGGTCGGATCCGGTTTTCACCGGCAATCAACCATGAGGAAGCAGGCTTCAGTATCTATTACAAGAATGACGCTCATATGGATATCTGCATAACCAGAATAAACAATGAAAATTACATGCTATTCCGTAAAGTTGTCGGCGATATAACTCACGAAGCGGCACGGATACCTCTCACTTCCGACAGGGTAACAATCCGGGTCATTGCCGATAAGCTTGAATACAAAATATACGCAATTGTTAACGGCGCGGAAATTTATATAGGCAAAGCACTGACCAGGCATGTCTCGACCGAGGCGCATGAACTGGGGTTCACCGGAGTTTTCTATGTCCTGTACGCAACGGGGAACGGCAGAAACTGCGAAACCGATGCCCTGTTCAGCCGATTCTCATATAAGGGTCTTGACAGAAAGGGTATAAGTTTGTAAACCGGCCGTTTACACATACACCCCATGTTTCGCTTAAAAGCTGAACATGGGGTTTTTCATATGCGTTTCATCCTCATTCATAACATTATTTTTCAGCCTTCCGGCTGAAATACCGATATCCCAGGACGCATACCGGCAGAAAATACAGGCACCAGATTTCAAGAACCACTGTTCCGACGTAACCGGCTGTATCGGGTGTAAAAACGGGAAACATCGGTATTACAAGGCATGGCAGAAAGAAAATCCCATGTATCAGGAGCAGCCATTTAAAAATCCTGTCGGATTTACATTCAGGTTCAACCAGGAATGCCATAATGAAAGTTGACAGGGACATAATGGCATACCCGAGCAAATCATAATTAAAAAACAAACTCCCGGTATGCCCGAAACTTATAATGGAAAGAGCTTCATTACTCAGTGAAGCGTTCAATCTGACCGTTGTACATTCGGAATAGTATACCAGCAGTATTATTACTGCATAGACAACCGAAAAAGCAATCCCGGTAAACCCGAGGCCCTTTTTGTCATCCCTTCTGCTTAATGCAAATATTGCACACATAAAAGGAATAAAACCCATTGCAATGAACATGCTCGCCAAACAGCTTGCAAAAATACCGTCGGCAAACAGCATTGTCAGCGCAAACAGCAATACTGAAATCCCTGTCACAGCCGAACCGGTTTTCCCCACCGATGCGTTCATAACGACACCCCATTCTATCTGTAAAACATCAATACTTTGTATTAACGGCTGACATGAAAATTTATACCCGCAGCAATAATATTTTAAATGCCTGTTTTTATAAACTGTTTATCCAAAACATGTCCCAGTTATTCCGCGGCAGTGTGGTGAATTACGTTATGCCTGACAATCGAAACATTGACAGGAAATTTATAACTCTTATTATACAACAATACATATTTATGTTGAATAATTCCTCCTGTTGTTAAGGTAAATTAAATGTTTGCTGTTTTCTTTGACCTATTATTGTGTTCCTGGATGCGGCCTGGCCCCAGGCGATGTCCCCTCTGACTTGCAAAGCTTCCCGTATAGTATAATTTCCCGGGAATTCAGGCTAATAAGGCCGCACCGTTATCATGCTTATAAAACAAAAACCTGCAAAATCAATACGATTTTGCAGGTTTAATTCTGGAGGCGCCACCCAGATTCGAACTGGGGAATAAAGGTTTTGCAGACCTCTGCCTTACCACTTGGCTATGGCGCCAAATAAGACGCAACAAAGAATATATATTTTCTATATATTCTTTGTTGCTTCAGTGGAGCGGGATACGAGATTCGAACTCGCGACTTTCACCTTGGCAAGGTGACACTCTACCACTGAGTTAATCCCGCGCAGTATAGAGGCATTTACCTCTATTCTGGTGCCCAGAGGCGGAATCGAACCACCGACACGAGGATTTTCAGTCCTCTGCTCTACCGACTGAGCTATCTGGGCATATGGCGACCCGAAAGGGACTCGAACCCTCGACCTCTAGCGTGACAGGCTAGCGTTCTAACCGGCTGAACTATCGGGCCACAATCTTTTTTAACTTTTCAAAGTGGTGGGCACAATAGGGCTCGAACCTATGACCCCCTGCTTGTAAGGCAGGTGCTCTCCCAGCTGAGCTATGCGCCCGTTCTTTCCGCTTTCTCACCGCGGCTTTTTCAGTATACAAAATTATTCGCCCGTTGTCAAGTTGTTATGATAAAGATTTTTATGTTAATGCAGGGATTATTTAACCATATGCCTCAGAACATCCTCAACTGCTCATACTTCGGGGCCTCTTCGCCGTCGGCAATGAATTTCCTTATGCTTTCGCTGCTGAAAGACACATTGCCGTAATACTTGCCCTTGCAGGTAATAAAGTATTTTGCACGCTTCAAAACCACCCTGAACTGTTTCAGGTCTTCGAAGGATATGCTTCCAAGCTTTCTTGCCCTGACAATTTTCAGAGCGGATTTTACACCGATTCCCGGTACTCTCAGAAGCATTTCATAAGGGGCCGTGTTTATTTCCACGGGGAACAGATGCAGGTTTCTGAGTGCCCAGCTGCACTTCGGATCCACGTCAAGGTCAAGATTCCGGTGAAATTCATCGGTAAGTTCATTTACCCTGAACCCGTAATACCTTAACAGCCAGTCGGCCTGGTAAATCCTGTGCTCGCGGAGCAGCGGCGGCTCGGTATAGATGGCAGGCAGGTTGGGATGTTGGTTCACCGGTATATACGCAGAATAGTATACACGCTTAAGCGAATAATTCCGGTACAGGTACTCGGCCAGATGCAGTATCCGGGCATCTGATTCGGGTGTTGCGCCGATAATCAGCTGTGTTGACTGACCGGCAGGCGCAAAAGCAGGAGTACTGCGTATTTTTTTCCTTTCCTCGTTATATTCCAGGATCCGCCCATGAATATACGACATCGGCGTTATTATCTGATCGTGCTGTTTGTGCGGCGCCAGAAGACTCAGGCTTTTTCTTGACGGAAGTTCTATATTTACGCTGACACGGTCTGCATAAAGCCCGGCCTGTTCAATAAGCATTGGGTCTGCGCCGGGAATAACCTTTAAGTGAATGTACCCGTTAAACCTGTAATTTAACCTTAAAAGCTTCAGGGTTTTTATCATAAGTTCCATGGTATAGTCGGGTGTTTTCATAACAGCAGAACTCAAGAACAGGCCTTCAATATAATTCCTTCGGTAAAACTGGATTGTAAGTTCGCATAATTCTTCCGGCGTAAACGATGCCCTGGGAATATCATTTGTAATGCGGTTAACGCAATACGCGCAGTCATAGACACAAACATTTGAAAAAAGAACCTTAAGAAGGGAAATACAGCGTCCGTCATCGGCCCACGAATGGCATATACCGGCCATATGGGCATTGCCTATACCGCCGGGAGTATTCTTTCTGCCGCTTCCGCTCGAAGAGCAGGACACATCGTATTTCGCCGAATCTGCCAGTATCTTAAGTTTCTCCATTAAATTCACAGGATCACCCGAACATATGTTTGTTATTATTTTACCAGAATTCAGAATAAGGATCAAATACAAATCCGTTTCTAAAATTGACGATAAAAGCATATTTATTTTTTAAACATGTTATTGAAAAAATTATATATATACCGGGGGTTTTAGGATGAGTTTTATGGATTTGGAATCATTTCGCCATACTGATGATCATGTATATGAAATTAATGATCTTAACGGGTGTTTCCCGACTTTTATTAATCGCTATGTAACACCAAGAACCGATATTTGCCAGACAGACAAGATGATCATAATCAAATCCGAGCTTCCCGGAATATCAAGGGAAGATATGGAGATAATAGTGGAAAACACTTATGTAAAGCTTTCAGGACAGAAAAGACGTATTCCGACTCTCAGCGATGAAGAAATTTACCGTTCAGAACAGTTTTACGGTAGATTTTCAAGAATCATTCCTCTTCCGTGTGAAGTTCAGCCCGACAAGGCAGTCGCCGAGTACAGGGACGGTATTCTTACCGTCATTATCCCGAAATCAGATAATAAAACTTCCCACGGAAGAAAAATTGAAATCAGATGAACGGTTCAGGTTTTTTATCGGTCAGCCCGAACCAGTACCGGATGGCTTCCACAATTCTTTCAGAAGCATGCCCGTCACCATATGGGTTAACACTGTGAGCCATTCTTCTGTATTCGGACTCGTCGTCAAGGAGCCTGAATGTTTCCCTTACTATGTTGTCCTTTTCGGTACCTATGACTTTCACCGTTCCCGCTTCCACAGCCTCGGGACGTTCTGTTTCATTTCTCAACACCAGCACCGGCTTGCCCAGCGACGGCGCCTCTTCCTGAAGCCCTCCCGAGTCTGTCAGCACCAGGTATGATCTGGCCAGTAGGTTGTGCATATCAAGTACCTGTACCGGTTCGGTAAGATGGACACCCGGCATTTCGCCGAGAATATCCTTAACGGGACCCTGTACAAGGGGGTTCAGATGCACTGGATAAACTATCTCAATATCGTCATACTTCTGCTTTATTTCTTTCAGCGCATAACAAATATTTCTGAGCGGCTGACCAAGGTTTTCCCGTCTGTGTGCCGTAACGGCTATTATCCTTTTTTCCCTGTAATTAATTTTCTTCAGTAATTCATTTTCAAATTCATAATCATCCGAAACAGTGGACTTTAGCGCATCAATGGCAGTATTCCCGGTAATAAATATGTTGTCCGGGTTTATTCCTTCCCTTACAAGATTGTTGAAATTATTGCGCGTCGGCGAAAAATGAATATCCGCTATACAGCCGGTAAGTTTCCTGTTCATTTCCTCAGGAAAAGGAAAATACTTGTCATACGTCCTGAGCCCGGCCTCAACATGCCCCACGGGTATTTTACAGTAAAATGCCGCAAGGGCAGCGGCAAAAGTCGTGGTAGTGTCGCCGTGAACCAACACCATGTCGGGCTTTAATTCCCGGAGCACTTTTTCAACTCCGTCAAGCACAAGGTTTGTTATACCCGACAGGGTTTGTCCTTCCTTCATTATATTCAAATCATAATCGGGATCTATATCAAAAATATCAAGAACCTGATCCAGCATTTGCCTGTGCTGGGCTGTTACACATACCTTGGATACAAGTTCATCCGAATTCCCGACAGCTTTTACAAGAGGTGCCATCTTGATGGCTTCAGGCCTTGTTCCGAAGATCGTAAGTATCACAGGTCTTTTCATGTCATTTCTCCATAAAATTAAGTTTTTCAGCCCTGTTCATGGGTGTATGTTCCTGCTTTGTCCTGGGCCTTCTTGTTAACCGTATCGTCTTCCGCTGATTCTTCCACTGTTTTTTCGATCTGTTTATCGCCGATAATACCAGCCAGATATCTTGCTCCCGCAACAACAAAGACCGATATGATGACTACAAGTATAATTGCAGGAAGAAGGCCCTTATTGGCTAACAGTATTGATACAAGACCCAAAGCTCCTGTGACAACATAAAGTATCGTTACCGAAAATTTCGGTGAGATGCCCATATCTATAAGCCGGTGATGTATATGTCCCCTGTCGCCCTGACCAATCGGTTTTCCGTTCAGAACCCGCCTTATAATTGCAAAAGCGGTATCAAATATCGGGAGCCCCAGTGCAATGAGCGAAACAACCATTGTCAGCGCTGTATATGCCTTCGTCGCCCCTTCAATTGAAATGACCGACATCATAAAGCCCAGGAAATATGCACCGGTGGAACCTATAAAGATTTTTGCAGGATTGAAATTGTACGGCAAAAATCCCATTACCGCTCCGGCCAGCGCCACATATAAAACGGCAAAAACGGCATGTACGTCCGGGGCCATCATTACCGCAACAACAAAGAGAGACAGCGAGGCTATCCCGGTAACACCGGCTGCAAGCCCGTCAAGGCCGTCAATCAGGTTAATCGCGTTCGTAATTCCGACAATCCACAGGATGGACAGGACAACCGACAAAGCGTCGTCAATACTTACATACCTGATGTCTTTTACTGATATCGTAAAGTACTTTATTTTCGTTCCGGTAAAAACAACAATTGCCGCAGCAATAAGCTGTATAGGAAACTTGACTTTTGCCGAAAGCGGATGTATGTCATCAATAATACCCATGCCTATGATAATTAACAGTGCGGCAAAAAAGCCTATCATTTTCAGCGGTGAAATATCCCTGATCCAGGCTATAAGCTCATCGGGACGATAGACAAGAAATACATAGAACACCGAAACAAGAAATCCTGCGATAACCGCAAGACCGCCCATAAGGGCAATGGGTTTTTTATGCATTCTCCTGTCGTCTTTCGGCACGTCAATTGCATTGAAACGCACTGCTATTTTTTTTGCTATAGGACAAGTAAAAAAAGAAACAATCAGCGCAACCGCAAAAGGTATAATGTATTCATACTCCAGCATTTATCTTCTGACACCTCTTTTGTATAAGCAGCAATCGCAAATATATTTTTTCCATTAATATAAGACAATATAACCTTCCAAAATGTTCCGCAGATGTCAAATGGAAAAACATTATGCAGAACATTTTGGAAATCATTCATATTATATCACCGGGTTATTTCAAATTTTTTAACTCTGTGTTAAGCCTTGGTTACACGATTTTCACCATGGCCTTCATACCTTACAACCCGTACCCCGGCTTCCTGGAGCAATTCCACTGCAAGGCTGTCAGGGTAGTCACCCTTGAAAACAATCTTTTTTATTCCGGCATTGATTATGAGCTTGGCGCACAGAACACAGGGCTGCGTCGTCACATACATCGTGCCTCCGTTAACGCTGGTACCCGAATAAGCAGCCTGTACAATTGCATTCTGTTCAGCATGGGCAGCCCGGCATATTTCATGCCTCTGCCCCGACGGAATACCCAGCTTGTCCCTGAGGCAACCAACCTCTTCACAGTGCTTGCATCCCACCGGCGCTCCGTTGTAACCAGTTGCAAGAATCCTTTTATCCTTTACAATAAGGGCACCTACCTGCCGGCGCAGACACGTCGAACGCTTTTTGACCAGTTCAACAATATCCATAAAATACTCGTCCCATGACGGCCTCACATACATCCTCCCCCTAAATGCCCATTAAGCTGTTCCCTGAAAACCTTTATTTTGTTCCGAAAAGTCTGTCTCCTGCATCGCCAAGCCCGGGAACAATATAACCATGTTCATTCAGTTTTTCGTCCACAGCAGCACAATAGATGGCTACATCAGGATGATCGGTGTGAAGCCTGTGGATTCCCTCGGGAGACGCAATCAAACACATGAATTTTATACTCTTTACATTGCGCTTTTTCAGGAAATTAACTGCCCCGCTGGCAGAGCCGCCTGTTGCAAGCATCGGATCCACAAGTACCACATCCCGCTCGTCAATGTCTGACGGGAGTTTGCAGTAGTACTCTATCGGTTCAAGGGTTTCATGGTCCCTGTATATTCCAATATGACCGACACGGGCCATCGGCACAAGTTTCAAAAATCCGTCAGCCATGCCAAGCCCGGCCCTGAGAATGGGAACAACGGCCAGCTTCTTTCCTGATATGACCTTGGCCTTTGCAACGGCTATCGGGGTTTCAACTTCAACTTCCATAAGCGGAAGATCCCTGGTTACTTCATAACCCATCAGAACGGCAATTTCCGAAACCAGTTCCCTGAATTCCTTTGAACTTGTATTCTTATCCCTCAGTAAAGTAACTTTGTGCTGAATAAGAGGATGATCAAAAACAAAAACATTGTCCATATTCTGCATATAAAAACCTGCCTTCCCTTAATGTTTAACATTCTTTCGTTGTTTAAAACCTTAAAAAAAGGAATGCCCTAAAATGACATTCCGTTTATTCTATTCTTTATAGTCTTCTTCAATAGTTCTTATTTTATCAATTCTTCTCTGATGTCGGTCTTCATTGGAAAAAGGAGTTTCAATAAAGGTTTTCACTATATCAAGAGCAAGCCCCGCACCAACAACCCTGCCTCCAAGGGCAAGCACATTGGCATTGTTATGCTCCCTGGCCATTCTCGCCATATATGTGTCGGTGCACAAAGCCGCCCGTATTCCCGGTACCTTGTTTGCGGCGATGGAAATACCGATACCCGTTCCGCATATAATGATACCCATATCGCACTCTCCTGATACAACGGCTTTGGCAACCACAAGCCCTATATCCGAATAATCCACGGATTCAGTGCTGCAGGTTCCAAAATCCCTGTAAGGTATATTCTCAGCATCAAGATAGCTCTTTATTGCTTCCTTCAGCTCATAACCGCCATGATCGCTTCCTATTGCTATCATAAAAAAACAGGTCTCCCCTTTATGGCACATTTTCGGCACAAAATCTGTTCATTTTTATCAGCTAAACAAACGGCATTTTTACTATAGTCCATTTTATAACAATAAGACAAATTGTGCAAGCAATTGCGGGCATTTACTGCAACAGCGATCAGAGTTTGTCGAGAATTTTCAGAAGCGCCGTTTCAATTTCCTCGGCGCAGTCCTTATATACCTCTTCACTGTAACCGAAAGGATCGGATATGTCCCAGTCATCTTCAGGATAATCTGCAAATTCCTTCAGTGTAAAAACCTTGTCGGCCGCTTCCGGAAACACATCCAGTATCATTCTTTTGTGATCCCTGGTCATTGTCAGTATTATATATGCTTCCTTAATCATGTCATAATCCAGGACCCTGGCATAATGTTTCGAAATATCAAGGCCGAAATCCTTCATAGCCTCAATGGCCTCATAGCTTGCATTGTCGCCTTCAAAAGCATAGACGCCCGCCGAAGAACAGGTATATTTGCCGTCATAGCCTTCGGCTTCAAGAATGCTTCTGAACAGTGCCTCAGCCATTGGGCTTCTGCACGTGTTACCGGTACACACAAAAAGTATGTTTTTCATAATTCCAACTACCCCGTTATACATTTTTTATTTTTGCACAATACGCTCCTGTTTATTTACCGGCCTGTATTACCTTCCCTCCGGCAGCTTTTTCGATGCGGTTCATTACAGCAAGGCCGATACCTTCCTTCGGTATTGCCTCCACATATATTTTATCGGCACCCATTCTGTCGCACTCCCTGAAAAGCCTGAAAATATTTGAAGCAACCTCGGAAGCGTTATTTATGCTGCCGTATGAAACCGCATTGTTCAGCCCGTATTCCTGTATATGCTCCCCGGCCGCAAGGATTACCGATTTTATTCCCGATTTTTCGTCTTCCGAAATGGCATTTTTAAGCCAGCCCGCAACATCATCACAGTTTCCCGAAACAACAAACACTTCTGCCTTCGGCGCATAGTGCCTGTATTTCATCCCGGGCGCCCTGGGTCTTTCCACGGCCTTTCTTTCCAGGATGCTTTTGTCCAGTTCAACCCTGCCTATGACCCGTTCTATCATTTCAGGGGTAATTCCGCCCGGCCTTAAAATCACAGCGGGTTCATCCGTCATATCAACGACGGTGGATTCAACGCCGACTTTGCATGGGCCCCCATCTATAATGTATGATATTCTGCCGTTGAGATCCTCAAGTACGTGCTTCGCCATCGTCGGGCTCGGCTTTCCGGATCGGTTCGCACTTGGCGCCGCAACGGGAACCCCGGCCCTTTTAATAAGCTCAAGGGCGATAAAATTATCGGGCATCCGCACTGCAACAGTATCAAGCCCGCCTGTTGTCACATCGGGCACAATACCGGTTTTTTTCAGAATAATTGTAAGAGGCCCTGGCCAGTATGCCGATATCAGCTTCAACGCATCGGGTTTTATCCCGGTCACAAGGGGTTTGAGCATTTCCAGGTCGGCTATATGCACAATAAGCGGGTTGTCCGACGGCCGGCCCTTTGCGGTATATATTGACCGTACAGCATCACTGTCCAGCGCATTTGCACCAAGGCCGTAAACCGTTTCGGTCGGAAAAGCCACGAGCCTGCCTTCCCTGAGCGCCATGGCAGCCTCTATGAATTCGGGTGAATTCTCTGACGTAAATACAATATACTTCGTCTGCATTCCATTCTCCATTATTGGCAGCGTTCACCGGTTTAATTCATCTTCCGCAGTTCAAATAGATTATAGCATAAAGAGATAATGCTGCAAGACAAAAGAAATCTGATTTGATAATTTGTCTGAATTTATGCATCTGCGCTTGTGGCAAGTTCTATTATCCTTTCCACCGTAATATCCTTAGTGGAAACATTGCATGCCAGGGTACGGCTTGAAAGAACCGCAACCCTGTCACAGATTCCAAGGATTTCTTCTATATCTGAAGATATGAAAATAACACCGACTTCCTTTTTTACAAGGTCATTAATGAAGTTGTAGATATCAATTTTGCTTGCAATATCAAGTCCTCTCGTAGGCTCATCAAGTATGAAAATTTTTGCCCGGCTCATAATCCATTTTGCAAATATGGCTTTCTGCTGATTGCCTATTGAATATTCCAGGATACTTTCCCTCGGATCCTGGGTTATATTCAGCTTTTTAATGTATTCCATAACAGACTGGGTCAGTATAGAGGTGTTAATTTTCAGTGCATGGGCAAATCTTTTTAAGGATGATACCGAGATATTGTCGCTTACGGTAAGATAAGCAAATATGGAATAGTTTATCCGATCTTCCGGTATCAGGGCAATTCCGTTTGAAATGGCAGTGTAGGGATCTGAAATCTTTACCTCCGAACCGTTTACAAATATTTTGCCTTTGACATTATCCACCGCGCCGAACAGGCATTTTGCCAGAAGAGTTCTGCCTGAGCCGGCAAGTCCTGTTACTCCCAGTATTTCTCCCTTCCGTAGATCGAAATTAATGTTATGAAGTTTATCTTCAAAACCCAGGTCCCTAACCGACAATATTACTTTTCCCGTCTTAACCTTTATTTTCGGATACCTGTTTTGTATGTACTGCCCGCTCATCAGTTTTATAATCTCATCCCGCGTGCAGTCCGAAACCTTTCTCGTATCAACAATCTTTCCATCCTTGATTATCGTAATCCTGTCTCCGAGATGAAATACATCCTCCAGGCTGTGGGTGATATAAAAAATCCCGGCTCCCCTTTCGCGAATGCTTTTCACCACTTTACAAAGAAGTTCCCTTTCATTCTGCGTAAGCGCGGCAAAAGGCTCATCCAGGATAACAATTTTCGCATCTGACACATACGCTCTCAAAAACTCGCAGATTTGCCGCTGAGCCAGTCCCAGCGCCGAAACCCTGTCATTTATCGATATGGGAAGGTTAAAGTCACTTAGCAGTTTCTGACACATGTAATTAAGCCTGTCATAGTCAATAATTTTCAGGGCCCGGTTTTTATACGGCATATTGTTGAAAAACAGGTTTTCAGCTATAGTCAGATTGGAAAGCATTTCAGAGTCCTGTCTTACATAAGTTATGTTATTCTTTATGCATGAGGTATATTCACCGTATTTCAGCTCCCTGCCGTCCAGAACAAAACTGCCCGAATCAGGAGGCAATACTCCGCTGATAACCTGCATAAGCAGGCTTTTGCCCGATCTGTTCTCTCCCATTATTACATGGATTTCATTCGGGTATAAATCAAGGTTTATATCTGACAGCGAAAAGTTTCCGATTTTTAAATTAACATTCTCCAGTTTTAAAATTGCTGTATCCAACATGCATTCTCCTGATAAATCAACAATTATCTATTCTTCGTATATGTCAACAGACGTATATACCTGAATATTAAGGCCGAACAGGTAATCCTTGTACGCATCATCCAGTTCGGAATTTGTTATGATTTTGTCAGCCAGATCAACACTGCCGACCCGATACAGCGATTTTTCCCCGAAATTATTGGCCAGGCATACAACGGATACTATCTCGGCAGCGCGTATTGCCTTCTGAATGAATGACGCTTTGCTTATACTGGAAACCATTATCCCTGACTGTTTATTAATAGCGTCAACCTCGACAAACAAATGCTTAACCGAAAAATACTGCAGGTTGTTTTCTGTCATCTGACCGTAAACAGCATACTCCTTTAAGTCACCGCCCAGTAATATAAGATTGTTCATAGGAGAACCGGCAAATTCCATTGCAACCCTCATATCATTGGTCAGAACGGTAAGGTTGTTTTTCTGGGCCAGTTTTCTTGCGATACAGGCGTTCGTAAGCCCTTCGGTAATCATTATCATATCATTGTCGGATACCAAATGATAGGCAGTTTCCGCTATTTCCTGCCTCTGGGTTTTATATACGTCAACGAATTCCTCAACAGACTCTTCTTCTTTAAATTCCTTAAGTATTGCACCTCCATGGGTACGCTCCAGAAAACCTTCCTTCTCCAGCTTCTCCAAATCCCTTCTGATTGTCACTTCGGTAACATTCAGAAGTTCGCTCAGTTTCGCAACTGATACCTTTTGTTCTTTCAGCAAATAGTTTTTGATAATTTTAATTCGTTCTGCCGCAAACATATCTTCACTATCCAGTCAGTTTTTTATTGATACAATTATTTTATATTACTTTTGTGAATATTTCAATACTTCATTTCGAACACATAAGTAATTTAACGTAAATAAACGAACAAAATTTATTGACAATATAGCTAAATTTTGTTAATATCATAAACGTATCGAACATAAACATAAATTAAAAAACAAAAATATTATTTTTGTTTTATGCTATAGGTTGCCTATAGTAAAAATATTTTTTCAGGGAGGACTTTTTATGAAAAGTATGAAAAAAGTATTTGCGTGTCTTTTTGTTTTTGTTCTGATTCTTTCGCTTTCAGCATGCAATGCATCATCTCCTGCCGGCACAAACAAAAGCGGCAAAGGTTACATAGGCATTTCAATGCCCACACAGTCTTCGGAGCGCTGGATAAAAGACGGCGGAACAATGAAAGAAATACTTGAGAAGAGAGGATATACAGTGGATCTGCAGTTTGCCGAAGATGATATTCCAACACAGAAAGCACAAATTGAAAACATGATCATGAAAGGTGCAGATGTTCTTGTCATAGCAGCTATTGACGGTTCCACACTGTCAGAAACACTGGATCAGGCCGGAAAGGACGGTGTAAAAATAATATCCTATGACCGTCTGCTGGTAAACACTGAAGCAGTATCCTATTATGCCACGTTTGACAACAGAAGGGTAGGTCAACTCCAGGCCGAATCACTGCTGGAAGGCCTGAAAAAACTTAAGGGAGACGGCCCGTACAATATTGAGCTTTTCGCAGGTTCCCCCGACGATACCAATTCATATTACTTCTACCAGGGAGCCATGGACGTACTGAAACCGTTAATGGACGACGGAACCATACGCGTTCCTTCCGGGCAGATCAAACAGGAGGAAATAGGCATACTGCGCTGGGACGGCGCTGTTGCCCAAGCCCGTATGGATGCCCTGCTGGCAGCACATTATACAGACGGTACCGTCCTCCATGGTGTACTGTCACCGTATGACGGACTGTCAAGAGGAATTATTTCGGCGCTTATATCCTTCGGCTACGTTCCCGGCAAAGACCTTCCCGTTGTAACAGGGCAGGACGCTGAAGCAGCTTCAATAAAACTCATTATTTCGGGTGAACAGTACTCGACCATACTGAAGGATACAAGGGACCTGGCCGAAGTTGCCGCTAACATGGTGGAAGCCGTGCTTAACGGAACCGAACCCGAAATCAATGATACTGAAACATATCACAACAATGTCAAGGTAGTTCCTGCCTACCTGCTTGAGCCGTATATCGTAACCAAGGAGAATTACAAAGAGCTCGTAATTGACTCAGGTTACCTGACTGAGAAAGACATTAAATAACAAATAAACGGAATATCACAAGATCGCTCCTGTCGGTTAGCAGCTAAACAGCTGCTAACCGATTAAAATATCAACGCAATAACCTTTATCAATAGAAGGAGTCAATCATGGAAAAATATATTCTGGAAATGAGGAATATAACAAAGGAATTCCCGGGAGTCAAGGCTCTTGACAATGTTAACTTCAAGGTGAAACAGAACCATATCCATGCCCTGGTTGGTGAAAACGGAGCAGGAAAATCGACCCTGATGAACATTCTGAGCGGTGTGTACCCGTACGGAACTTATGAAGGCGACATAATAGTTGACGGGGAAATCTGCCGATTCAGAGATATAAAGGAAAGTGAAGCAAAAGGCATTACAATTATACATCAGGAGCTGGCGCTGATACCTACCCTGTCCATTGCCGAAAATCTATTCCTGGGTAATGAGCAGACCCAAAAAGGCTGCATTATCGACTGGCACAAAACACGACAAAAAGCCATTGAAATGCTGCAAAAGGTTGGTCTTAATGAAAACATTAATACAAAAATCATGGACCTGGGTATGGGAAAACAGCAGATGGTTGAAATAATCAAAGCACTTGCAAAGGATGTCAGGATTTTAATTCTTGATGAACCGACCGCAGCACTGAATGACGAGGATTCCAAAAATCTGCTTAAATTACTTATTGATCTGAAAAATCAGGGTATAACATGTATAATAATATCCCATAAAATCCATGAAATTGTTGAGGTTGCGGATGAAATTACAATCCTTCGCGACGGTACAACCGTTGAGACCCTTTACAGGGGTATTGACGATTTTTCCGAAGACAGGATCATTAAAGGCATGGTAGGCCGCGAGCTGACAAACAGATTCCCCAGTCGAAATCATAAAATTGGGGAAGTACGGTTTGAGGTTATTAACTGGAATGTATATGATCCCAAAGACCCTGCAAAACAGGTTATAAAAAATGTTTCGATATATGCAAGAAGAGGAGAAGTTGTGGGAATTGCCGGCTTAATGGGCTCGGGAAGAACAGAGTTTGCCATGAGCGTATTTGGAAAAGCCTACGGCACAAATATATCCGGTACCATTAAGAAGGACGGAAAAGAAATTATATTGCGCGATGAAAGCGATGCAATAGCAAATGGCATTGCCTATGCCACGGAAGACAGAAAATCCGCCGGATTAATACTTATTGACGATATAAAAAGAAATATTGTTCTGCCCTGCCTTTCTAAAATAAGCAAAGGACTTGTCATTAACCAGAATGAAGAAATCAGAGTCGGAGAAGAATACAGAAGTAAACTCAGGATTAAATCCTCCAGCGTTCTGCAGAAAACCGGCCAGCTTTCGGGCGGAAATCAACAGAAAGTTGTTTTCAGTAAATGGATATTCGCGGAACCGGACATTCTGCTGCTGGATGAACCAACAAGGGGAATTGACGTCGGAGCGAAATATGAAATCTATTGCATAATAAATGAACTTGCGGAATCAGGTAAAACAATTATCATGATATCATCTGAACTGCCTGAAATACTCGGAATGTGCGACAGGATATATGTAATGAACGAAGGCAGAATAGTCGGCGAATTAACTGCTGAAGAAGCTTCCCAGGAAAAAATAATGCAATGCATTATGAGAAGCAACAAGGAGGTATTTAAATGAAAAGGTTGGACATACTGCTCAGGGGTAACCTTCGTCAATATGTAATGATTATTGCTTTGGTGTTTGTAGTTATATTTTTTCAAATCATTACAGGGGGAATTTTATTAAGCCCGCTTAATATTTCAAATATTATTCAGCAGAATGCCTATATTTTAATTCTTGCAACGGGAATGCTGCTGTGTATCCTTACCTGCGGAAACATCGATCTCTCTGTAGGTTCGGTTGCAGGGTTCATCGGTGCAATTTCGGCAGTGTTTATCCTGAAAATGAATATGCCTGTTTTTCCGGCCATATTAATATCCCTTCTGATTGGTATTTTAATAGGCGTTTGGCATGGCTTCTGGATCGCATATGTAGGCGTTCCGGCATTCATTACAACACTGGCAGGAATGCTCATTTTCAGAGGACTTACAATGGTCATCCTTCAGGGCATGAGCCTTGCACCCTTTCCGAAGGCATATACATTCATATCGGCGGGTTTTATTCCCGACATTGCAAACATCGAAGGCATAAACCTGCTTGCAATTCTTGCAGGAATTGTCGCTTCGGTTCTGTACATACTCAGCCAGCTTAACGACAGAGCAAACAAAAAGAAATATAACTTTGAGGTTTCTTCCCTGGGCACGTTCTGGGCAAAAATTCTTTCCATTGTTGCTGTTATAAATGCCTTTACGTATTCACTTGCAAGGTACAAGGGAATCCCGACGGTACTGATTATAGTGGTTTCATTGGTCCTGATATATTCATTCATTACAAACAAGACCATACCCGGAAGGCACATTTATGCATACGGCGGAAATCCCAAAGCCGCAAAATTGTCGGGTGTCAAAACGAAACAGGTATTATTCTGGGTATATGTAAACATGGGATTCCTTGCAGCCCTTGCAGGTATTATTTTCACAGGGAGGCTTAACTCTGCCACGCCGAAAGCCGGTAACGGCTTTGAACTGGATGCCATTGCTTCCTGCTTTATCGGCGGCGCATCCACAACCGGCGGCATAGGTACTGTTGTCGGGGCAATAGTGGGCGGTCTTCTGATGGGTGTACTGAATAACGGCATGTCCATCCTCGGTGTGAGCATTGACTGGCAGCAGGCCATCAAGGGCATAGTTCTTCTCGCGGCCGTTGCCTTTGATGTGTATTCAAAATCGAAATCAAGAACAATATAATCAGGTATATAATACCTTTCACACTTCCTTGAAATCAGTGCCTGTTTACTTTATTGCAGCACGCAAAAGCGGTGTGATATAATTATGCAGACATTATTCAGCACTATATTTTGGGGAAGTGTTTTTTTATGCCGGAACTAAGAAGTGAATACCTGAAAAATACAAAGCGGATTGTTATTAAAGTCGGTACTTCTACCCTGACCCATGAAACAGGAAGAATTAATCTCCTTAGGATGGACAGGCTGTCAATGGCCATTTCGGAGTTGATAAACCAGGGCTACGAGGTAATTCTCGTGTCTTCAGGTGCAATAGGAGTTGGGATGGGTAAACTTAGCATGAAGGAACGCCCGAAGGTAATGGGCATGAAGCAGGCCCTTGCGGCTATAGGACAGTGCGAACTGATGAATATATACAGCAAAATGTTTTCCGCTTACAACCAGATAGTCGCCCAGGTTCTGCTTACAAAAAACGATGTGGACGATGAAATAAAAAGAAGAAATATTGAAAACACCTTTGAGCACCTTCTTGAAAAACACGTACTCCCAATCGTAAATGAAAACGACACCGTTTCAACCGACGAAATAAGTTCAATGGAGCATTTCGGCGATAACGATACACTGTCCGCCGTTGTTGCCAGGCTTGTAAATGCCGATCTGCTGATTATACTTTCCGATATAAACGGGTTTTACGACTCGGATCCGAGGGAAAACAAAAACTCAAAACTCATTGAAACCGTAACCGAGATAGATGAGTACGTAATGAAATGCGCGGGCGGTGAAGGCACAAAACTGGGAACGGGCGGCATGGTGACAAAACTTAATGCCGCAAACATGGTAATCAATGCAGGGATACATATGGTGCTTGCAAACGGCAGTGATCCGTTCATTATTTTTGATATCCTGCGCGGCGAGAATGTGGGAACTTTCTTTGTGGCAAAAAGCAACAAAATATAATGAATTTCGATAATATATGACAAATTTTTATCGAATTCCTGTCAGGAATTTTATGGCAATAAATTGATTTGGCTTGTGATACCAGTTAATACAAAATTTAAATGGAAAAATTTTTAATTTTTTTTAGAAAAAATAACCTCAAATACTTGACTTTGGTGGGTTTTCATTATAAAATGATGTCGAAATTAAGTGCGGGAGGTTATCTTGTATGAACAAATCTGAATTGGTAAATGCAATCGCTGCGAAATCAGGATTAAGCAAGAAGAACAGCGAAGCTGCACTGAACGCTATGCTTTCTGCAGTAGAAGAAGCTCTGGTTGCTGGTGATAAGGTAGTTCTCGTTGGTTTTGGTACATTCGAAGTTAAGCAAAGAGCTGAAAGAAAAGGAAGAAATCCTCAGACCAAGGAAGAAATCGTAATTCCTGCTTCTAAAGCTCCTGTATTCAAAGCTGGTAAAGGGCTTAAGGATAAGGTTAATGGTATTGGCTAAGAAAAAATACGAATAAAATGCTCTGCCAAAAGGCAGGGCATTTTATTTATCCCAGCATTGATATGAGCGCCCCTGTAAGAATACCTGCCATGTTCCCCAGCAGAGGAAATCTTCCCCGATAAATTGAGCGGGATTCGTTAATAAGCTCCCCAAGGCTTACATAAAGCATTGCGCCGCCCGCAGTTCCAAGGCATATCGCTGAAAACATATCCGAAATGCTTCCGAAAGCTGCGCCGATAAACGCACCTATCCCCATCGGAATACCGGACAGGACCGTAATAAGAAACGCTTTAAGAGGTTTTATCCTGCCGATCCTCAGCGGAATTGCCATCGCCATTCCTTCGGGGACATCGTGCAGGAGAATTGCCACCGATAATGTTATTCCCACATTAGCCCCCGTCTGAAACCCTGCTCCGACTGCGAATCCCTCAGGAAGGTTGTGGAGGGCAACGGCAATAACCATCATCCAGCCCGACAGCAGAACGGGATTGTTATCCCGGTAACCCGTTATGCCGTTTCTCCTATTTTTACGGTAAAAAGCCCTTAACAGTTCATCCACGATTATAATCATTACCACTCCAATAAGGAGGCCGACAGAAGTGTGCAGAAATCCCGATGATTTGTATCCTTCGGGCAGAAGCTCCATGCACACCGTGCTTATCATAATCCCGGTTGTAAATTCAAGCAGTGTGCTCTGGATCCTGTCTGAAAGGGTAACGGGGAAAAATGCGGTAAGCCCTCCGATTCCGGTACCGATAATACCTGTAACAAGGCCTGCCAGTGCTATTGACAGAAGGTTGTTGTTTAACAGAAACGTATTATTTATTTCAACCACTCCCCCGTTATCCGTTCCTATCATATATATGAAACGGGGCACAAAAAAAGAATTCACAAGACGTGAATTCTTTATTGTCTTTATGCTGATTTTCTATTTCTTCTTGTCAATAAAATATGAGGGAGCATTTAAAGGCTTTTTGTTATACGCATTTGTAACCTTTTTCGCAGTATTTATATTTTTGATTTCACTTTTGTATTCAGTCTGAAGCATTACTGCGTTTTCATATCCAAGCCTTTCAATGTTTATAATCTCCTCTACGAGGGCAGTAATCCGCCCGATGAGGTCCTTTAATTTACTGCAGCCTTCAATTCCGGTATTTTCAAGCTGTGTAAGGCTTTCTATACCCAAGATCTTTTTCAGGCTTTCCGAATCCTTCAGAAAAGCATCATCGAGCTTTCCTATAATGCCTATTATTTCATCCTTTTTATTCAGGATTCCCTCAACCTCGTCAAGCCGCTGCTGCCTGAAAGCTTCACTCTGCTTTTCGGAAAACTCTTTTAATTTCTTCAGCAATTTCAGCTTTTCGGCTGAAAGCTTTATCATTCGTTCCAACAAAATAATATGTTCCTGCATTTCTCCCACCACAGCTGAAATTTATTATACACCGGCCGCCGCAGCGCTGTTTCTTACCTGCTTTTTCGCAATTCTCATTGCCTGCTCCCATGTATCCCTGAGATCTTTTGCAAACTCCAGTACCTCGTCCAGGATTTCGCTGCTTTTTTTCACATTGGCTTCAATCAGCCTTCTTATCATATAATCATACAACAATTCAAGGCTTGCCGCCACTTCATATTTCATGTCCAGCGTGGACATCAGTTCGGAAACAATCTCCTGGGCTCTTATAATACTTTCATTAGCATTCTCCATGTCATTCTTGGATATAGCATGCTGGGCTTTCATAATAAACTTTACCAGCCCGTTATACAGCATCAGCGTAAGTTCTTCCGGACTTGCCGTATACACGCTGTTTTCCCTGTATTGATTATAACCTGTCATGTTCATAATAAGATTCCTCCGTCAAATCAGATGAAATCATCCGTACTGAAACGAGCCCAACTGGGAAAGTAACCAGTTCATTTGCGAATTCATCTGACTCATATATTTCTCTAATTCTGTAAACTTTCTATAATAGCTTTCTTCCTTTTCTGCGAGTTTAACGTACATTTCGCTGATTCTTTCATCATATAAGCTAATTTCTTTTGAAAGGCTGCTGTCAAATTGGCTCAAATCTCCTTCCATTCCAGCCTTTTCGAGGAGAATTCCCTTATTACCATTCTTATCCCTTATTGTTGATATATAATCATTAAGTATATCCGAAATCCTGTAAAACACTCCAACTTCTTTATACCTTATTTTACGCTGTCCCGAGGTAAGGTCGCGATCATAATGGGGAACGGTATCCGACGTTTTTATAAACAGTTCCTTTACTTCATCCGGCCTTTCCCTGAGGGCCTGTTTAAGCTTGTCTTCATCTATTTTGAGCCTCCCCTTGTCAAGGTATGAACTTGACGAAATACCAATTGACGAAAGGCTTATACCAACCCCTTCCACAGTGTCCATCAAAGCCGTACGCATGCTTTGCTGTATCTGTTGAAGGATTGAATCATTTCTGAGCAAACCGGTTTTAGCTTTCTCTTCCCATTTCTTTATTTCCTCTTCGGTCATCTCATCCTTTTCGTCATCGGTTAAAGGCATATAGTTCCTGTCATACTTTTCAGTAAGTTTTGTGTTAAACATATCAACCAGCTTGTTGTATTCATCAACAAAGCTTTTAATGGAATTAAACACTGTATCAATATCCTGCTCTACTGTAATCGTTGTTTCAGAAATTCCTTCTTCATGCATTTTTTTAAGGGTGTATTCTACACCATTCACAGTAAATGTATTGGTACTTCTGACAATCTTAATCCCATCAATATATACTTCAGCGTCCTGGCCCTCATATATTCCTGCTTCTGAATCATCTGGATTCTGGCCCGGATTTATATCCTGAATACCTAATGCTTCAAAAAATTGCCCTTGAAAACTGATATTTTGGCCTGCACCAGTTTGTTTTGAGGTCATTATGAAGCGATCTTGTATTTCATCGTAACTTAATGCTACATTTACTTCCGCATCGTTATTTATAGTATTTACTACCTTTTTCAGTGTATCGTCTTCTGAAAATGTGAAAGTTTTTCCGTTAATTTCAAACGAGATTTTCCCATCAGTAATATCCAGGCTGTTTTTCAGTTTGCCGGAAAGCTCGCCTAAAGTATTGCTTAACGCTATCCTGTTTGATGCACCTGACGTAATGCCGAGGTAGGATAAGCCATCATTATTGCTGCCCGACGAAAGGGTAAGCCTGGTCGAGCCTTCTTCTGTTGTCAAGCTAATCGTTTTATTTACATCATCGGCAGATACTGCTACTTTGCCGCTGCCAAAAGCATCATTAAGTAAATTCTGCAGCCCTTTTTCAAGTTTTTCAAAATCATTTTCGCCGTCCAAACCGCTAAAATCTTCCAGTTTAAGTTCCTTCTCTACACCGTCAAGGGTTACTTTAATTGTTTTTCCGTTGAGTTCTGAAAGATTAATACCGTCTGCCAGATCACCTGAAATTGCCTTTGAAACACCCTTTTCCCCTGTTACACGGTATGCTGTTGCAAGGTTAACAACTTTTACAGTGTGGCTTCCGTTCTGGGCTGAAATAGTACCCCTTGCTGTAACATATTCATCAGCCGACGACGAAACTTTAAAGGTTTTGAAAGCTGTTTCAGACAGCAGGTAAGAGGTTCTTTTTGCTATATCAAAGAACTGTTCCTTAAAACTGCGCAGGGCATTTGTAAACTCCCGGTATGCTTCCTGCTTCCATTCCGCCAGCTGCCTTTGCCGTTGAAGTTTATAAAGCGGCTGCTTTTCAGCAAACATCAACTGTTGAACAACGGTATCTGTATCAATCCCGGACGCAATACCAACAAGGCGAAGCTTTGTATTATTAATTGAATTCACTTATTCACCTTCTTTCGTCTACTAAAATTCCTGCAAGTTCAAGCATATTTGCCAGCAAGTCAAGTATCTTTTCAGAAGGTATTTCCCGTATTACTTCCTTTGTTTCCACGTCAATAACCCTGACTATTATCTCTTTTGTTTTTTCGTGCACTGAAAACTCCAGCGCCCGGTTGGCAATAACCAGTTCCTTATTTGCCTTTTCAATGGTTTTAATTAGCATCCTTTCAGATATGTCTATGCCGCTATTTTCATCCAAGTTTATCTGCATGCCTTCCTGAGGCGTAATTGCTTTTTGTACGGGATTGCTTTTATCCATGTTAACGTCGTTTGTCCTCGCTACGGTGTTCATACTATCAACTCTCACTTTGATCCCCTCCAATCGACTCCTTTAAACCTATACCTTCTTTAATATTTATCGGAAATATCTTTTAATTTATCAATATATAACTTGTAATTTTATTTCCCAGTTATCGGGTTCACACCGTCTAACTCCGAAGTAAAGTTTTTTGACCATGACTGCGGATATAAAAGCGTGCTTAGTAAAGCATTGAACAGTAAAGGCATGTAATATTCAAAAAAATTTAAGCCTTATATAAAATTTAAGGAACAGTGTTTGCACTGTTCCTTAAATGTATTATAAATGCTATTGCAATTATCTGAGGAGCTGCAGTACTCCCTGAGGCATTTGATTTGCCTGAGCCAGCATAGCCTGTGCTGCCTGCTGCAGAATGCTGTTCTTTGTAAATTCCATCATTTCTTTAGCCATATCTACATCGCGGATACGGCTTTCAGCAGCTGTCAGGTTTTCTGCAGAAGCACCCAGGTTGTTGATAGTGTGTTCAAGGCGGTTCTGGTAGGCACCAAGCCTTGCCCTTTCAGTAGATACTTTTTCGATCGCATTGTTAACAGTTGTAATAGCATTTTCAGCGTTTACAGCTGTAGTAACGTCAACCCCGCTAACACCGAGGGCAGCTGCTCTCATATCACCTATTGAAACATACATGGTTTGGTTTTCATTTGCACCAATGTGCATATTCAAACCGCCGTTGTTGGTAACTGTCAGTGTAAGAGTATCGGTACCGCTAAATGCGTTTACAAGTTCAAACTGTAAGCCTTTCGCATCGCCGGATTGAATTGTTATTACATTCCCTTCAGCAGTGTAAGAAAAATCTACTGGCGAAGCATCAGTGCTCTGTACAATAGCAGTTGCATCTGTACCATAGATTACGCCTGATTTGTCAAGCGAAAGCGAACCAGCACCATTAGCAGCCATATTGATATTCAATACCGACTTGCTTCCAACTGTATCGGCTTCGAATACAAGATCACCACTAGCATCAAGATAAGCGCTGGCACCTATGCCTGCACTATTAACAGTATCTATAACTTCCTCTATAGTATCACCATTATTGAATTCAAATGAAACGCCATTGATGGTAATAGTATAGTCATCATCTAATGCAGTAGCTGAACTTAAGCTTACTGTAGCAGAAGCAGCTGTTGCCATTGTTGCTTCACTAACTACCACTTCTGCACCAACCTTTGTATCAGCAGAGCCGCCTATTATATTAATAAATGATGCTTCAGCATTACCAGCGGGTGTAATATCTGCAGCTACTGAGGCACCGCCGTTTAAGAGCTTCTTGGTGTTGAATTCAGTGGTATTGGCAATACGATCGATTTCGTCTATTAACTGTTCAATTTCTTTCTGCAGTTCTGCACGGTCAACATCGGTGTTGGTGTCATTGGCTGCCTGTACTGCAAGTTCACGCATACGCTGCAGGATTGCATGGGTTTCACTCAGGGCGCCTTCTGCGGTCTGGATTAACGAAATACCGTCCTGAGCATTCTTCTGAGCCATGTTCAGCCCTCTGATCTGGCCTCTCATTTTCTCACTAATGGCAAGGCCAGCAGCGTCATCGCCTGCGCGGTTGATCCTGTAGCCCGATGACAGTTTTTCAACTGACTTTGCAGCGTTTGAATTGTTCAGAGTCAGCTGACGATAAGTGTTAAGAGCTGAAATGTTGTGATTGATAATCATTATAACAACCTCCCTGTTTTTTAATCCGGCTTCCGTGCCGGATTTTACTGAATTTTATTTAATTTGATGAGACTTAAAACCGGTCGACCGATGTTTTGTCGTCTCATCTTATATATCGAGTCTAATATAAAAAACTTAATAAAATTTTTTATTTATTTTCTTCATCCTTTTGCTTTCCGTTCATGGTAATCTTTATACCCTTAATCTTTTCAGGACTAACAGGAATTATTGCTGCCTCCCTGTTTTCCTTAATAATTTCATCGTACACTTCCTTGCGGTAGACCTTTATACTCCCCGGCGCATTAATACCCAGGCGCACCTGCTCGCCCTGGATATCTATAATGGAGATTTCTATATCATTCCCTATCATTATCGACTGGCCCTTTTTTCTTGACAAAACAAGCATCGATTTCACTCCTTTATCGCGGCGGTTCACTTCCTCCGGTCATTATATAATATTTCACAGGGAATGTGTCATCTTTCATAATTACCTGCTTTCCCATGTTGTTTTTCATGTTGATAAGAACCGGCGCTTTAAGGTTAACAGTCATATGTTTAATGTTTTCCGGGATTGTTACAATGGCCAGCGTTAATACATTATCGGGATCTGTTATCTGTATTTCTTCAACTTCTTCATCATCCACATCCACGTAATAATCTTCCTTTATATAAAAAGGGTCTGTTACAACAAAGGCCAGCTCGGGTTTATCTATACTCTGAAGCCAGAAAAAAGGGCTGTCAGCATCCTGCCTTCCCAGGAGAACAAACTTTTTCACGTCTTCAAAACCCGGTATTCCCGAAGGGAAATACAGGGTTTCCTTTTCATCCACTTCTATAACGCCGAAATGCTTTGTATTAAGCTGCATAGCTTTTCCTCCGTTCCGGTAAAAACCACGGGCAAATAACCTGCCCGTATCTTAAAGTAACTATGGTTTTACCAGGAAAATTCAGGTCAGAAAATCCACGAGTGTGGGCTGGATTACCTTTGCGCCTACTGAAAGAGATGCATTATATACATTCATTTCATTCATCAGGTGCATAATTGCTTCGGCTATATCCACGTCTTCGTTCTTGCTCATAAGTTTCGTGAAATTGATATTATCGTCGTCAAGCCTGTTTGCAGTAAGTTCAAGCCTGTTCATTCTTGCGCCGACTGCTGAACGAACCCTTAGTATATTCTCGATTTCAGTATCTATATCGCTGAGCATATCCCCTATTGCTTCCCCGTCACCTGATTCCAGTGCCGCAATCAGTTTGTCAAAGGTTTCAATCATACGGCTCTTTGTGCCGGCTGTACCTGCACTGCTCCCGCCATGGAACAGGTCATTTCCTGTAACATTGATATCTATATCATCGCCTATGCCTATTTCATAGAATATCTGTTCACTGTTGGAAATATCTATCAGGAAATTCCCGTCTTCATCCATTAAAGGCTTATCGGTCTTAAATCCGGAAAAAATATATCTTCCGGAATACGTCGTATTTGCAAGGTGTGTCATCTGGGTTTTCAGCTGTTCAATTTCAGCTTTTATCTTGGCCAAATCATCGGGTGTTTTTGTCCCGTTCGCAGCATCGACGGTAAGTTCCCTTACCCTTTGCATTACGTCACCAATCTGCGCCAGGGTTGTTTCGGTTATTTCCATCCATGAAACAGCGTCATTTACATTTCTTCTGAATTGCTGTATTTCGGCAACATCAGTACGAAGTTTCAGAGCCCTTGACGCTATAATCGGGTCGTCGGACGGAAGGCTTATTTTCTTTCCCGTTGAAAGCTGGTTCTGGTATTTGCTTACCCTGTTCAGGTTTCTGCTTAAGTTCGACAGCATGTTATCAATAAGCATGTTGTTTGTTATACGCATAATCTCACTCCAATCGTTTTTTTCGCATGTTTATCGCTGCCTTATACTCCGAGCCTGTTTACGAGGATATCCAGTATTTCGGAATAGGTCTGTATCATTTTCGCTGCAGCCTTATAGGCATGCTGGTAACGGACCAGGTTACCCATTTCCTCGTTTACGGAGACGCCCGATACAGACTCTCTCCTGTTGTCTATCTGCTGCGTAATAACCGTCTGGTTTTCCAGGTAATGCATGGCAAGCTGTCCGTCAACGCCCATGCAGGATATAATGGTTTTTATGTAATCCTCGGGACTTCCTTCATTGAACATGTACGGATTATGCCTCATATCTATAAGCGATCTCAGGATTTCTATATTCCCGACCTCTCCGGCCCTGTCGGATATACAGATGTTATTCGTCGGATTTTCCAAAATTTCCAGGCTTATTGAAAAATTCTTTGCAGTGATTTGCCTGTACATTGCATCGTAATCCGGGTTATCGGGATCGGGTCCGCCTGCCAGAGCAAAAACATCACTGCTCATCGGATTTCCGTATTCATCAAACATTGTAAAGAACCTTATGCCGGCGGGCTCGGTATCACCTTCCGAATACAGCCTGTATCCGTCAACATGGCCGTATACCTTTTCAAGTGTACCATCGCTGTTATGTATAAGCCCTTCATTGAATGTAAGGGCGAATGTCCTTACGAACTCATTCATTTTCCTCTGGTAATACGGGATGCCTCTGAAATCCGGGCTTCCGTTCAGGCCGTCGTTACCGTCCCTTACGTCCAGGTATCCTTTCAGTTCGCCCGATCTTACAACCAGTTTGTTTCCATCAGCCCAGTGTATTTCATAGAGGTTGGGTATATCCTCTTCGTTCAGTTTCTCTTCACGCTGTGTTACGGCGAGATGTGAAACATTGTTATGATCAACAAGGGGCTTTCCGCTTACGGTAATCACGAAACGCATGTCGTCCCGGCCATTCGGGAGTTTTCCGTAGCTTACTTCATATGCTTCAATGTTAATCAGCCTTGCCAGTTTGTCGACAATGTGCCCCCGCTGGTCCCTTAAGTCATTCGCAACGTTTCCGGTTATTTCATAGCTGTAAATGGCCTGGTTCAGTTTTGCGATCTGGTCGGCCAGGGAGTTTATTTCCTGCACTTTTGCATAAATTATTTCATTTATGTCATTCTGCAGGTACTCAAAATGCACAGCCACGCTGTTGAAATACTTTGTAAGCATTACCGCCTTTTCCTTCAGCGCTGCGCGGTTCGCAGGGCTTGACGGATCGGTGGAAAGCTGCTGCAGGGTATTGTAGAATTCGTTAAGCACGGTATTGAAACCGCTGTCTGACGGTTCGTTGTACATAACCTGCAGTTCCTCGAGCAGCGTCTGCTTTACCTCCCATTCCCCGAGATGCTGAACCTCGCTGCGGAATTTTACATCAAGGTATTCATCCCTGATTCTCCTTACCCCGACAATTTCAGAACCCGTCCCAAGCATGCCGGTACCGTTCGCCATAAGTATTGGTCTTGCCGCTCTCTGTTCCAGCACCTGCCGGGAATATCCCGGGGTATTTATATTGTCCACGTTATGGTTTACCGTTGTAAGGCCGCGCTGTGCGCTGTAAAGTCCTCTTGTGGCAATGTCCAGACCGAAAAATGTTGAACTGCTCATTTTTTAACTCCTTTTTCATGATTTTATATAAAATCCCGGCTTATTATCTTCCCACAAGGCCTGTTCTGTTGATAATAGTGTCAAGCATTTCGTTTATAACGCCGATTGTTTTTGTCGCCGCATTATACGCGTATTTGAACTTAATCATGTTGCTCATTTCTTCATCAATTGAGACACCCATGATTGCCTGCCTGTCGTTCTCTGCGGCATTCACAAGGGCCTGCTGGCTCTCGGTATATTGCCGTGCTTCGCTGCCGACATTACCGACCTTAAGGATTATCTGCTGGTAATATGTATCAACGCTCAGAACCTGGGTATAGCTTACCATCAGGTTTTCATTCCGCAGCTTTGCTATTTTGTTTGCTATAACGTTGTCGCCGTTTGCATCGCTTTCGGATGCAACAATTTTATTCAGATCCTTAAGGGCATCGGAAACCTTTATGTTACCCATTTCAATGGGCCTGTTTGCGTCTATCGGCTCGAAGAATGCAATACCCGTTTCTCCGTCCAGTGTGTATCCAGACATATGCAGGCGGTTTATCTCCCTCGCAATTGTATTGACTACCGCATTCAGCATTTTCTTTACCGACGAGATTATGTTCAGCGATTCGTCCACTGTGGCTATACGTTTGTTTACATCTTCAACTGTATCTGCACCTATCCGGGACAACAGAGAAGAATATTCATTCTCAGGGGTCGTTATATCATACACCGACCCTCCGGTCGCACCGGCTATCTCATTCCAGCCGCTCCCGGGTCCTATTACCGAAACCTGGATATTGCTCTCTTTAAGCGAGTTTATATAACTGTCTATATTGCCGGTATCACTGAATATTTCGGGTGTAAAAACCACGAGATACCTGTTTGCGTCTTCGGTAAACGGCTGTAAAACTGCAAGGTTTGAAACCACAGAATCAAAAGCCAGTCCGCCGCCCGCATGGGTACTTAACCCGTCAACGGCAGTCAGGAATGCATCTATATCTGTTCCGAAACTGATTACTCCGCCGGAATCTGCAGTTATAAGCCGCAGATTGTAGTTAAGGCCGTTACTTTTAAGCTGATTGACATAATTTTCAATATTGTCTTTCAGATATTCCAGGTATTCGGCTGAAGCATCAGACAGGTCCACCGCAAATGTTATATCGCATGTGGTGTTCGGGGTTCCGTTGTCATAGCTGCCCTTTGCACCGCTGACAATTCCCCTGGATTCGAGCAGGCCTTTTATTGTGCCCATGCCGACATCTATTTCAATGCCCGTACCCTCCAATACCGGGGTAACGAAATGCGAAAACGGTGCATTCTGCGCTGCAATGATCCTGGTGTGCTCAGTCCTGGTTACAAGGAAATAGCCGCCCACCAGAACGTCCATATGCCCGTCCTGATGCTCATATACTTCAACCTTGACAAGCTTTGACAGCTGATCCAGCAGCAGATTGCGCTGGTCACAGTAGTCGTTCGCCCTGTTGCCTGCGTTCTCTGCCTTGGTTATTAATTTATTGAGTTCGGCAATTTGCTTTGTTATATTGTTAACTTCATCTATGCGTTTGATAATTTCTGTATTGATGTCATCCTGAAGCTTATCTATCTGGTAACCCATATGGTTCAGATGATAAACCAGGGCTTCCGCCCTCTGTCTTACCAGGGCTCTTACCGTAAGGCTTTCAGGAGATTTCGCCAGTTCCTGCCATGCGTTCCAGAACTCGTTCAGTATGTTCTGCAGGCCGTCGAGCATGGGCTCGCCAAGAATGGCCTCCAGGTCTTTTACGCTGTTATAGCGCGCTTCCCAGTATCCGAGGGCATTCGCTTCCCTCCTGTAGATACTGTCCAGGAAAGAATTGCGAATCTGGCGGATTTCCTGAACCTTTGCGCCCATTTCAACCCAGTTGTTCACAATATACTGGCTGTTTGCCGTTGCGAGAATGGCCTGCTGCCTTGTATATCCCTTTGTACTGAGGTTTGATATATTATGTCCTGTCACTTCAAGGGCTTTCTGATTACTGTTCATTCCGGTGATGGCCGTTGTAAGGCCGGTAAAACTGCTTGACACTGATTTCACCTCTTATTTTTTCATATCAGCAGGACGCTGTAATCACATGTTCACAGTTCAATAATTGATATCGGGTAAAACCGGTTTACGGTTTAATGCGCCTGCTAATATTTAATATCCAGAACATGTCTCCCGTTCATTGCCTTTTCCATGCCCCTGCTGCCGTATTGTGTTGTCTGCGGACCGGGCTGCATAATAAGATTGAGGGAAAAATTGACATATTCAATGGCATTGTTAAGAAGTTTCTGGTTTATGTCATTCCTGTATTTTAATTTTTCAATTGTTGCCTTTAAACTGTTCCCTGTTGATTTCAGTTTCTTTGCCATGTCTTCGGGGAATAACCCTGCCAGACCTGATACGGTAAGCTCTTCAGGCCTTTTTCCCGTATTCCTTGCAATCTGTGCCACAATCTGCTCCCTTGCATTGTTCAGCTTTTCCAGTTCACCGATAATTTTCTGTTCCTTTAACGTGGTTTCCTGCAGGCTGTTTACATCGCCCTTCACGATTATATCGGTCTTTTTCTCGGCTTCTTCGAGAATTTGGGTATATAGCCTGTTTTCATACTCAAGAACCTTTATAAGGTTATCCACCCAGATTGCTTCAATCATTTCATATCCTCCGGACATATATCTTTAATATATTTATCGGATAACAGCAAAAACGGGATAACACTTAAATTATGTTATCCCGTCGTTTATCTTTTGTTGGACTAGATTCTCTCCTTAAACAGTGTCTGGATCATTTTTTCTGCAATGTCTTCGGCGCTTACATTGTACTCTCCTTTTTCAATTTTCCGGGAAATTTCCTGAACTTTGTCCATCCTGATGTCCGGTACGTTTCTCAATGCTTTAAGCGCAATCTGGTATTCCTTTGCCAGTTTCGAAATACTGAACTCATCCTTTCTTGATACGACTGCGTCTCTTGGCGTAATTTTCCCGGCCGGATTAAGTTTACCGTAAACACCGTAAACCTTGGGATTATCTCCCCAGATCTTCATTCATATCCCTCTCTCCTGTGTTGTCTGCTATATATGAAATATCAGCGCATTGCTGAATGTTTTGTCTTTTGTTCTTCACTGTTTGTATCGTCAAATTGACATCAGAATTTAATGGTTAAAGAAAAATTTCCGGATTATTTCTCGTCATGTTTATGTTTATAATACAGTCCGTACCCATCTTTATCAAAGGCTCTGTCTCTTTCCAGACGCTGCCTGAGGTCGCTTCTTGCCTGCATTATTTCCTTGGCCAGTAACTTGGAACATTCCACGCAGAATCTGCCGCTGCGTATTCTTATGCCGCATCTTTCACAGTTAAGCGCAACCGGACTCCCCTCGCTTACCTCAAGACGCTCTTCCTTGAGCCAGCGGTGAATTTTGCTTGGTTTAACACCGGTTGCATTGGAGACTTCCTGCATGTTTGCACCTGGATAGTCCCTCAAAAAATTTCTTACTTTTTCAAAATCCTCATCGTCCTTTTTCCTGCATACTTCACATAGTACAGGTCCGTTTAAATACTGGAAAATCCTGCGGCATTCCTTGCAATATCTTATTTCAGGCATATAAACACCTCCAATAATCATATCGGCATTTCAGGCACATTTCTGAAACCGCGGCATAATATCCTGCTACAGCCTTTGTCTTACCGCAACAACATAGGCATCAACTTTCGCTGCCCCGGCATCCACAAGCACCCCTGCGCACTGTTCGAGGGTACTTCCCGTTGTCATTATATCATCCACAAGAAGTATTCTGCGTCCGCTAACCAAACCGGGCCTGTTGACACAAAAAACCCCGATGAGGTTTCTTAAGCGTTCCTCCCTTGTCAGCCGGCTTTGGGGAAGAGTATTGACCTTTTTGACAAGTATGTTTTTAAGCACGGGTATTTTCAAATGATGCGAAAGTCTTGAAGCAATAATCTCGGACTGATTATACCCTCTCTGTCGTTTTCTCTTTGGATGCAACGGAGCAGGTATTATTATATCATATTTTGAACAGGTCTTACAGACAGACTTGCCAATGAGCAAACTTTCAAGTGCCGGATATGACAAATCGACCAGTACCTTCGCGTTATGCGGCGTATCACCGAATTTAAGCCTGTGAATGGCTTTCCGTATGCCGCCTTCATATTCAAAAACAGAATACACCCTGCCGATGCTGCTGCCGCGGGAACACGCATGTTCAAACTGTGACAGGTACTTTATATCCTTTTCGCATTCATCGCAGATTTCCCTCCGTACATTAACCGGAAGTACGGTATCGCAGCATATGCATCTCGGAGGGAACAGAAGTCTTAAGAAATATTCTGATATCGGGATTCCCGGGTACTGCATGGGTACCTCCGCAAGGAAATATTAATTTTGCTTCCGCCCCCCGTTTTTTTTTTATTCAAAAAAATGAGCAATCCTTTCCCGTAACCCTGTATATCTTTCTCTTTCCGTAACGTTATTTACCATCTGTTTCAGTATTTCAGCGTCGCCTACCAGTACGACCAGCTTTCTGGCCCTCGTTATTGCGGTATACAGGAGATTCCTGAGGCGCAGCATGGGCGGAACTCCTGACAGTGCAACAACCACGGCCGGAAACTCGCTTCCCTGGCTTTTATGAACGGTGATCGCATAGGAATGTTCCAGCTCATCCAGCATGTCAAAATCATATTCAACTATTTTTCCGTCGTCAAACTGCACGGTTAAATAACCGCCGTCAGGGTCAATCTCCCGGATTATGCCCATATCACCGTTGAATACGCCCTCGCCGAAAACGGTTTTACTATATTCGTCCGCCATTTCCCATGACAGGTTGTAATTGTTTTTTACCTGCATGACCCGGTCATTTTCCCGGAAAATCACTCCCCTGAAATTCTTTTCCTTCACACCGGCTGCGGGCGGGTTCAGTTTCTCCTGCAGCAGCACATTCAGCGCGTAAATTCCCGCATCCCCTTTTTTCGACGGCGACAAAACCTGGATATCTTTCATCGGATCCAGTCCGAATTTTTCAGGGATCCGTGTTGTACAAAGTTCCAGTACCGTCTGTGCAGTACTTTGCGGGCTGTTTCTCGGGATAAAGAAAAAGTCCTCGTTCTCAGTATTGAGTTCAGGAAACAGGCCTTTATTAATTCTGTGGGCATTTACCACTATGAAACTCTCGCCGGCCTGTCTGAATATATTATTCAGCCTAATTACTTTAAAACACCGGCTTTCAATCAAATCACTCAAAACCCTTCCCGGGCCCACAGAAGGAAGCTGATCAGCATCGCCCACGAGAATCAGCCTTGTACCCGGTTCCACCGCTTTCAAAAGGGAATGCATAAGCAGGATATCAACCATCGAAACTTCATCTATGATAATCGCGTCGGCTTTAATCGGATCCCGTTCATTCTTCCTGAATTCCCTGCGGCTTTCATCCGGAGTAAACTCCATTTCAAGCAGGCGGTGAATGGTTTTTGCCTCTCTGCCCGTTGCCTCGGCCATCCTTTTGGCGGCCCTTCCGGTCGGTGCCGCAAGAACTATTTCCAGGTTGCTTTTTTCAAAGATTGATATAATACCCCTGATAAGTGTTGTTTTACCCGTTCCCGGACCGCCCGTAACAATAAGTATGCTTTCGGTCGCAGAACAGCGAATTGCCTCAAGCTGTTCCCCGGTATACTCGATTTTCTGTTCTTCCTGTACCTGCTGAAGTATACTGTCGAGTTGTAAAATACTCTTTTTTGGCCTGGTGCAGTTTAATATGTCAAGTTTTCTTGCCACGTACTGTTCGGCTTTGAAAAAAGCGGCCAGGTACACCCTTTCTTCCCCGGGGGTTTTTTCAATATAAACACTTTCTTCGAAAATCAGCCCTGACAGGACTCTTTCCACCGCTTCCGGAGGTATATTCAGAAGCTTTGACGCATACGGAACCAGGATGTCTGAAGGCAGGTATACATGGCCATCCTGTACGGCTTTTGACAGCGCATACTGGATTCCGCTTGCAATACGGAACTCAGATTCTATGTCAACACCCAGGGATATTGCAACCCTGTCGGCGATTTTGAACCCGATATTTATATCTTCATCGGTTAAACGATATGGATTTCGCTTTATTTCATTAATGGATTCTGTTCCGAACTTCTTCCAGACCTTTACCGAATAAGTGGCTGAAATTCCGTATCTCTGAAGAAACATAACGATTTGCCGGATCTGTTCCCTTTCCATGAAAGCCTGTCCAATCCGTAAAGCCTTTTCTTCACTGATTCCCTTTATTTCAGCCAGACGCAGGGGTTCAAACTGCAGAATTCTCAGGGTATCTTCGCCGAACCTGTCCACTATTTTTTTTGCCGTAGCTTCGCCGATTCCCTTTATTACCCCAGATGAAAGGTATTTGAATATTGAATCGGTTGTCGTAGGGAGGGCCTTTTCATATGATTCAACCTTCAGCTGTTTCCCGTAATCCTGGTGCACCGTCCAGGTCCCGTTTACGATAATCGTTTCGCCGACGGCAAGCTCGGGCATATAACCAACAATGGTTATAAGCCTGCGTCCCGAACGAATATCGCAAACGGTATACCAGTTGTCCCTGTTGCAAAATATTATATCTTCCACAATTCCTTCTATTTTTTCCAACAATACCTCTCCATCCGCAGGTTTATTTTAAATCCTTTATCCTCTGTTTATTCCCTCCGTATTATATTTCATTCTACCCCAATTGTCGTTATCCATCAATATCAGCCGCGGGTACTCCTCGCACAGCTTTTCCACCAGAGCCCTGTTGGGATCGTTTTCTTCAAGTTTAATATACAGAAATCCGTCTGTTCCCAGCTTTTCGGTAACCTCATTCATAAAAAATGAACGTATTTTACCCTCAAGTCCTTCGTCCCCCGGATGGGAATAAAAGAACAGTTTTCCTCCGCAGTCATTGCAGCCTACTTTTATTTTTGCAATGATATCGTTAACCAGATTTATTAAGCCGTAAATAGCAAGTACCGATATTATTATATATACAATCATGCTTTCACAACCCGGATCGTGCTCATTTTATCTTATGCAGAATTTGATTTTTTGCTAATGATAAGCCATAATAGTATGCTACAGCAGATGGTTTCGCAATTTAAAAAATACAATGAAAAATGAGGGAGAACATGAAAAAGGTCGCTCTTGAAGAACTCAAACCGGGAATGAAACTTGCAAAGGATATCGTTCTTGACGACGGACGTTTTCTTCTGCTTAAGGGTTTTACACTGCACAGCAGATACCTTGACAAAATCCGGCTTTACAATATCCCATATGTCTTTGTGGAAGACGAAACTCAGGAAGTGGAGCAGGTCAGTGAGGAAAAAATCTATTCTGAGACCTTTCAGACCGTTAAAAACGTTATGCTGTCAGTCCGTGAAGGAAACAATATTGATGCCGAATCCGTAAAAAGCACTGTCAGCCAGATAATGCACCAGATAATGAATAATGACAATGTCTTTATGAAGCTCTCAGGCATCCGCGACATCGACAATTATACATATCTGCATTCTGTGAATGTGTGCATTTATTCAATAATTACAGGCAAAAACCTGAATCTTCCGATGGATAAACTGAATACCCTTGCACTGGGCGCAATTCTTCATGACATAGGAAAATGCAAAATTCCCCTTGAGCTTTTGAACAAGCCCGGAAAACTTCTGGACAGTGAATTTGATCTGATAAAAAAGCATACCGAGTTCGGTTACAATATACTGAGCAATACGCCGGGAATGAACGAGGATATAGCGAAAATAGCCCTTAACCACCATGAGCACTGGAGCGGCGAAGGATATCCGAACGGCCTGAAAGGGGACGAAATTGATTTACTGTCCCGCATTGTAGCGATAGCAGACGTTTATGACGCCCTTACGGCGCACCGGATATACAGGGCAAGATTCATGCCTCACCAGGCAGCCGAATACATTATAGCCAATTCCGTAACCCAGTTTGATCCGCAGATCACAAGTACATTTATACAAGGCATCGCAGTTTATCCCGCAGATGCCATTGTTCTGCTCAATACGGGTGAAATTGCCCGGGTTGTGGAATCCAGAGGTCCCCGTTCCATACGTCCGAAGGTAAAGGTTATTACCCGGAAAGAAGGACCTCCGGTTCTTGAGCCGTTTGAAATAGATTTGTCGAAAAGTCCTGAATATACAATCATTGATATATTAAGTTAAATACCTGCTGCGCGCCGCATCGACTCGGCTTTGTCGGTCTTTTCCCATGTGAAATCCTCATCTTCACGGCCGAAGTGACCATATGCGGCCGTTTTCCTGTATATTGGGCGTCTTAATTTCAAATCCCTTATAATTGCATCGGGACGGAGATCAAAATGTTCATTTACTATTTTCAGGATCTTCTCGTCATCAATTTTTCCTGTGCCGAATGTGTCAATCATAACCGAAACAGGACTGGCAACACCGATGGCATAGGCAATCTGGACTTCACAGCGGGACGCAAGTCCTGCTGCAACTATATTTTTTGCCACATACCTTGCAGCATATGCGCCCGAGCGATCCACCTTCGTGGGATCTTTTCCTGAAAAGGCTCCGCCGCCGTGACGCCCCATTCCGCCATAGGTATCAACAATGATTTTTCTTCCCGTAAGTCCCGAATCACCCTGGGGGCCGCCCACAACAAACCTGCCGGTGGGGTTGATCAGGAATTTTGTTCTGCTATCCAGTAAATTCGCCGGAATTACCGGTCTTACAACGAAATCCAGGATATCATTTTTCAGCTTATTATAGTCCACATCCGGACTGTGCTGGGCTGAAACAACCACAGTATCAACACGGACGGGTTTACCGTCCAAGTATTCAATCGTTACCTGCGTTTTTCCGTCGGGTCTGAGGTAATCCAGAACGCCCTGTTTACGCACGTCCGTAAGTCTTTTTGCCAGTTTGTGCGCCAGAGAAATCGGCATCGGCATAAGTTCGGGAGTTTCTGTGCATGCAAAACCGAATACCATACCCTGGTCCCCGGCACCGGTAATTCCTTCTTCGCCGATGTTATCCGAACCTTCCCTGTATTCCAGGGCTTTATTTACACCTATCGCAATATCCGGCGACTGTTCGTCAATCGAAGTAAGAACAGCGCAGGTATCGCAGTCAAAACCGTATTTGGCCCTGTCGTAGCCGATGTCGCGGACAGTTTCCCTTACTATTTTGGGAATATCCACGTAACACGTTGTGGAAATTTCACCCATGACAAAAACAAGACCTGTGGTTACGGCAGTTTCACAGGCAACCCGTGCCATGGGATCTTCCGATATTATTGCATCGAGTATTGCATCCGAAATATTGTCGCATATTTTATCGGGATGTCCCTCTGTAACAGATTCTGAAGTAAAAAGCATTCTTGACATAAAAAACAACTCCCTTTGTATATAATCTTTTCTGTGAGGTATGAAATTATTCCGCACAGGAATTAATACCCTGTTTTTGCTGAAACCAAAAAAAAATCTCTTCCATGAAGAGATTTGCCATAATTCCTCATCTCTCAGGATTAATCCTGCAGGAATTAGCACCGTGCAAACGCCGGTTGCCGGGTTTCATAGGGCGCAGTCCCTCCACCTCTCTTGATAAGGATACACGTTATTAAGTTACGGTAAAAATAATATCCGATGTTTATAATAACATACCACAGAATGGAAATCAAGAATAAATAACGGGGTTGATAGAGTTAATTTACTGTAGGGATTTGAAGATAAGATGACTTCCTGAAATTACCACTTCGGTCACGCCCTTTACAACAAGCATCCCCCATATGGTTTGTCAGCCAGGGTGGCACCCGGTGGG
>Ga0134099_1000071_pt1 | contig 128788 bp, 125 predicted proteins | sample 10_taG_2_FD_105482 | JGI IMG/M metagenome (GOLD analysis project Ga0134099, IMG submission 105482) | Switchgrass degrading microbial communities from high solid loading bioreactors in New Hampshire, USA - 10_41_5_180_A2 metaG | ecosystem: Engineered > Bioreactor > Semi-continuous > Anaerobic >...
AAAGCGCTACATGAGTATGAAACACCTTGAGGAAGAGGGCCTTGATGACTCACTCATGACAGTCGGCTAAATGCTAACTACCAAACGGTTATAGTGATTTTGCGAAAAAATCTTGACGGTACCACGGAAGCCTATCGATGACAGAATTCCGCATAATGATGATATAAACGTATGTCCTGCACCGGTTATAAGCCCATTCAAACAGAATGATGCAGGCACCAGCAGGTAATCATAAGAAAAAGTCCTTATATACTCTACCCCGGCAGAAATCGTATTCGGATCATCATCAAATATTGATAAAATCTGTTCAGGGAAAATTTGTGTGAAAATAAATACTACAAAGGTAATTGAAAAAGCAAGTGCAAAACCAGTATAGAATGTCTTTTTTGCGCGATCGATCGCCCCTGCCCCCATATTCTGCGCGACCATTGCAGATACTGATGAGCCAACCGCAATGGCAGGTAAAATAGCAAAACTGTTATATTTACCGACAATACCAACGGCTGCAGATGCGTTCACTCCCATACCATTGGCAATGGTGGTAAGCACGAGAAATGAAAAGTTAATAATTACGTTCTGGATTGAAATTGGTATACCTACCTGTAAAACCGTAATGAAACGTTCTTTTATGAATTTAAAAGAACTTAGCTTAAAGTCAAATACAAAATCACTTCTTTTCAAAGTAATAATACATAGGATCATGCTTATAGCCTGTGAAAAAACAGTAGCGATGGCTGCACCCTTTGCTGCCATGCCAAAAACGGCAACAAGTAATAGATCCAACACTACATTGATCGCGCATGCTATTGATACGAAAATCAATGGTCTTCTGCTGTCGCCAAAACCTCTCAGTATAGCAGAAAATGCATTATATCCAAAAATGAATACCGTACCCAGGAGTGTAACATCAAGATAATCCCTTGCCTCCTGATAAGCTTCTTCTGGCGTTTGTAACAACCAAAGTATTTTATCTGAAAGAATAAGCATAATTATGGTAACGGCGATACCAACAACAAAGAGCAAGGTGAGCAGTGTACTGATCGTTTCTTTCACACCTTTTCTGTCTCCTGATCCTAAATACTGACCAATAATAACGGTACCACCAACCGTCAGGCCAATAATAAAATTGGTCAGGAGTAATGTGATCTGACCGCCAATATTTACCCCGGATATGGCAGCAGTTCCCGAATAATTCCCTACTATCAACATATCTGCTACATTGTAAAGACTTTGTATCAGATTTGATAACATAAAAGGCAATGCAAAACGTATAAGAAGCTTAACAACATTACCCTCGGTGAGATTCCTTTCAATCGATCCTTTTCTCATTTGTTTTTAATCAGTCCTCTTTCTATTACGTCAATTCTATTCCGTCAATAAAATAAAAATAATGCAATCATTTTTCTTAGATTGCATCTTAAATAGATTTGCTCAATTATTATACATGAAGATCTTTTCATATAGCAACAAAAAAATATTGCTTCCTGAGCAAGGAAGCAATAACCAGATTTATATTTAAACTATTGTCAGAAAGTTTGAATTTTTTTTATGAAACTTGGGTTAAATACCTTTTGACTTTAAACCGTAATCTCTATTTTATTTCCTTCGATACCAATGATGCAGCTTTCATAATAACCGTCTCCTGTTGTCCGTGGACCGCTGATAACCTCATATCCATCGTCTTTCAGCCGTTTTGTCAATGCATCTACGGCAGCCGTGCTTCCCACAGAAAATGCAATATGTGCATACCCGATTCGCTCAGGAATTTTTTCATCATTAGTTAAACCGGGCTTACTCATAATTTCCAGTCTGGTACCATCATCGAAGGATAAAAAGTAAGAGCGAAAACTTGTTTTTACATTATGATATCCATCATTGGAAACTGCATTGAAATATTTTATAAAAAATGATTTGGCAGCCTCCAGATCATTGACATACATTGCAATATGCTCGATTTTCATTTTTCCTCCATAATAATCCAAATCATAGTATTGTGCTTTTGATGCTTTAGCACTGTAATTTCATATCATACAGATTGCAAACCAAAATCTGACGCACAAATTACAATTTTGATTTGTTATAGTTATATGGAATACTTGTTCCCGCCAGTACATCTTCAATTTTTTCGATTATTAACCAATCATCCATGTTGGATTGTCTGTCAAAAGGTAAAGACGGTTCAATTCTCTCGACACCGGCAAACTCGACCAAGCAGATACATTTCTTGTGCCATCTGTCCTTTTGCTTCTGCGTAAGTGCCAGTTTACTCTCATTATCATAAAACACCTGATTTATCTCATCTTCTGATAGTTTTACATAGTTCTGTACAGAAGTGACAATTGCTTTAGCCGAAACTTCCATTGAACCTTTTTCCATAAAATAGAGAGTTTCTCCCGCAAAAACACGGCTGTGAGGAATTTTTCTGCCTGACGCACTTCGGATCACCATAGTTTTTTCACCTGATAAAATCTTATCCAGAACACGTTCTCCCTTTTTGCCTGCGTTGTCACAATAAACTAAATGAACCATTTTTTCCACTCCAAATTAAAATTCTTTATTGCTTCTTTGAGTTATATTTTATACTACCCCGATGTATAATGCTACCATTTGTAACCAATATAGCTTTGATTTATTCTCTTCCGGCATAGCCCTATCGCATCTTAAAGGGCAATATAATATTTGTCCAATAGAAAAAACACTGGAAGTACTATCATTAGATATGGTATTTTATAGAAATTATGTTAGAATTATTTTATATAAGAGAAATTTTGAGGTATTGAGTATGAGGAAATGCTTTATATTCTGTTATTTACTTATTTATATCTGCTTTGTAGGATGCCAGAAACAGACCGCCTCACAAAACTACGATCAAGCGACAGCATCAGTTGCTTCAATTCAAACTGAAACAGCCTCACCTTCAATGACTGGTAAAGATGATGAAAGGACAAACATAGAATCAATACCGACTCCAAATGCTGAGAATCAATATATAGTATCGAATTATCATCAATTTAATAAAGTTATCGGATCCGATAGAGAAATTCTGGTGTATCCGGGTGATTACACTCAAAGATTGGATATTTCAGGTGTTTCAAATTTGACTATAACAGGCGTACCCGCCAATGGTAAGGATTATGTATATTTTCAGAATTCCATACAGTTTACCGAATGCAGCGGAATTAAAATGTCTAATATGGCAATTAATTTTGGTACAGAATCGGAAGGCAGCATTGGCTTTAAAAATTCAAATGATATTACTTTGGATCATTGTAAAATATTTGCATATGATGACCCGTACGAATTATTTTACGGACCAGGATTAAGTTTGTATAATGTAAGTAATTGTATTTGTTCAGATACTATAATTCAAAATTATACCAGCAGTATAGATCTTGATATGACAGAAAACGTAGAATTTGTTGATTGTAAAATGATGGGCGGACACCTGGAGATTGGGAATTTCAATGATAATTTTTCTTGTAAAAATACTGTATTGAAGGATTGTGTATTATTACGTGAAGCCGGTATTTGTTCTATCTGGGATAATGATTTACCAGTTGCAAAAAAATCGGGTTATGAAATTAGATTTAGTACGGAAGAATGGTCTGAACGCAGGTTTCTAAATGCCATTTTGTATTATGATCAAAGATCTCGATGGTTTGATGTTCGGTATATAAATACATATACAGGCAGTAAAGATATATATGAGGATGGCAGAATCATAAAGCTAGCGGAACATTTAAAAAGTATAGACACGTTTAAAGTATTTCCAAGCATCGATTACATCGTTCCGGAGGATGCGTACTGGAATCAATATTATGCTTATATTGGCGAACCAGAGTCAGTCAAGTTAGTCATAAATATTATCGATGAAGATGAAATCCCGGATGAAATTAAATTTAGACTAGATTATGAGGAAATATATTTTACTAAAATATTGGATAAAATTATGAGACTTAGGGACCTGGCAAATGTTATAACAGATTTTGGTCTTCCAATTACAATAGCATATCGTGATGGTTCCTTAATTTCTGCTACATGTTTAGAATTTAGTAATCAAAGTTTTAAAGAGTTTCTATTGAGCGGAGACGTCAAAAAATGGGATAATTATTGTTATGTATTTGAATCTTGGTAATAATGTATATGACGTTAGAGAAAAATTAGGTAAATTATTTTTGACTAACGCTTCCGATTTTTTTTCCATACAATATTATTAAAAGATTATTTTTATATAGGAAAGAATAATAGATTTTTCAGATTATATGCAGTAAAAAGTGAAGTGTACGACTTTAGTAACTTCCATACCGTCTTAATAATAGCTGAAGATTTATTTGTTAACATAATGCGGAATACTCAGTGGGTACAATAAAATTTTAAAGCTGGCTTATTAACTTTAAGCCAGCTCATTTCATTATTACCTGTTTAAAACTATCTATTTTTCAGCCTTACCTTTGCAGAAGCTTAAATTAAGCCAAAACAGCATTTTTTATTAAGTAATCCATAACAGCCTGGTTCAGAATAACCTGCTTAATATATGGCATTCCGTATATCTCTTTAAAAGGCGAATAATCATCTGTTCCCTGATAATATTTGAAATATTCAACTACATCATTATCTGAGACAGTTATGTTCGCATCTTCAGCAATAGCTTGTAATATAAGACTAAATTCAGCTGCACGTCTATTACTGTCAGCATAAAACTTAAGTAATTCTTCTGAATCAGTAAAACCTAAAACATTATTTAAGAATTCATCAAATCCCATGTTATAAGAATTTGCATTACTTTGAAAGTACAGTAATAATAGATTTTCCTGATGTTTTATGATTTTTTCCGGCAGTGATTTTATTGTTGCATTATCTACGAGGTAATTTTGTATGTAATTGTAAACTGCAGAATTTTTCATATCTTCTCTGATGCTTGTCTCCATATCTGAAACTGTGGTCCATCCATAATAGGCGGATAAATTCTCGGCAACGAATTCATCGCTTAGACTGGGTGTGACAGATTCAACGATGTAGTTCACTGTCACGGCAAAAACAGCATCTTTACCATTTAACTCTTCAACCCCATAATCTTCAGGAAATGTTACTTCAACATTAAACGTTTCACCGGGAGAATGCCCTATAATCTGTTCAAGAAAGTCATCAATATAGTTTGTAACACCAATGGTAACCTCTGTACCTGCACCATTTGTGCTTCCACCCTCAAACTCAACTCCATCTATAGTTCCTATGTAATCAATATTAACAGTATCACCATCTTGAACTGCCCGATCTGTGATTTGTTCCCTTGTAGAGTATAGCGCTAACATTGAATCGATTTCATTTTTTACAGCTTCATCTGAGATTGAATGTATGTTGCTGGGTATCAATATTTCCGTATATTTTGTCAACTGAACATAATCTGATGCTTTGATATCAGACCAAAAGCCATTTTCATCAATTCCCTCACTGTAACTTGGATTGGCAGTTGAAGGATTATTCGATGATACAGGTGATGCAACCGGAGAAGACTCTGGTGTTTTATATTTACCTGAAGAACAACCGATAAAAACACCAATGGAGAAAACAATTATTAACAATAGGCTCAGGGTTCTTTTTAATTTCATCATCATAAACACTCCGTAATTTTGATGATTTAATTATACACTTGTACACCTTTAAAAATATGAACAAATTGTAAACATTTAAGTCGATTTGGCAAAATAACTATAAATTATATAATATTCCATACATATACTTTATTTTCATCAATGTAATACCAGCCGTAATATTCTGTAATATAAGCTTGCTCATTCCGCGCAAACTATAATATTCTTACCTAAAGTGGAACAGGTCCGTGACATGACGATGATATAACGATAATATCAGGATAATTACCATCATAGCCTATAAAATCACGTATTTCATGGGTTTCCACAGGATTACCTTCCAAAATATTTATCACCATCTCAACCGTTTCTTCGGGTAAGGCTCTAACATCCGTGTGGACTGACATAGATTGTGTACCAGCAATAATATTCTTTACGGATTCTATGGAACAATTCGCTCCTGTAATGATAGGAAAGTTATCAGGAGTATAACCCCGTGCAAGTAACTCCTGGGTAACGATACCTGCCTGATAATCACTGTAGCACCAGACTGCATCGAGGCGGGTGCCATCTGGACCGTAATTACAGGCTGAAAATAAATCCTTTACTTCTTTTTGATCCTCTTCAGTTTTACCCCAGCTGAATGTTTGTTCCTGACGGATTCTACCGGATTTTACAATGATTTTGCCCGAATCAATATATTTTTGAAATGCTCTTAGTGCATTCTCAGAATAAATTTTGGAGTTTATATCTTCACTAAAGTTGTTAAACATTTCTATGTAAAATGGGCCATCAGCTTCTGGAAGACCCAAAGCTCTTTCTATATATTCCAGTTGTAAGGGACAAATTTTCTCTCTGTCGACCTCTATTAAATAGCTAATTGCATCACTGCCGAAGAATGGAAACCCATAGGCTATAACCGGTATGTTCGCATTTTTGGCTTCTTGTAGCTCTATTCGCGCAGATAATAAATCAATAGGCCTAATAATCAGTAAGTCGCAGCCCTTTTGGATCAAGTTTTCAACATTAAGTCTCTCTTTGTCAAAATCATAATCATTATATTGCAGATTTACATAATATCCGGCTTCTTCCAGCAACTGTTTGATATATTCGCCTTCATCTTTCCATCGCCGGATAGTTGAACTGGGAAATGAGATACCAACTTTTTTGAGAACGGGTTCAGGCGTAGGCGCTATTGTTTCAGGTACAGGTGTTATTGTTTCATTGGGGACAGGTGTCGTTGATGTTTGAACCTGTTTTTCCATGCAACTTGTAATAAAAAAGAATATTATGATTACAATAGATAAGCCGCAAATTCTCTTTATCAACATAAAAAATACCTTTTTCATGCAATAATATAATTTAAAAATTTACGCTTCAGTATAATGATATGAGATGATTGTAATTTTGAGCAGTTTTCTAGTCGGCTATTTATAATAGTACTTTTCTATTATACAAGGTGCATGAACAATAAATACCAAATTATACTATTATTAATAAAAAAAGGCTGTTTATATTCTATCATAAATATTTTTAATTTACAATTTTCAGGTGAAGTAACAGCTTATTTAAGGATAATATTAAAGAGCTTTTCCAAGCTCTCGAATATTCGCGTGCTTTTAACCTGGACTGGTTAATGAATTGAAATCAAACGTACCAGGGTAAACTTTTTATGTTTCATCCTTCATAATGCCAGCCGTAATCCTCTGTATAAATCATCAGCTTGCTCATTCCGCCGTCAACGACGATATTCTGACCGTTTATAAAGCTGTTGTCTTCATTGCATAGGAAAAATACGGCTCTTACAATATCCATGGGATGTCCGATCCGTCCTGACGGATGCTGTGTTTTATCGGCTTCCGAATATTTAGGTATATAGTTCTTATCATATGTGCTTCCTGTGTCGATCCAGCCAGGCGAAACGGAATTAACACGGACTTTGCCGGCAAGACTTACTGCCAATGCATGTGTAAGAGCTGTTATTCCGCCTTTGGCAGCAGTGTAGCTTTCGGTATCTCTTTGAGACTGAAATGCGCGGGTTGAGGAAATGTTGACAACTGCCCCACCTTCATTGAAATAAGGCAGGAATAGCTTTGTAAGCATATAAGGAGCGGTGATCCCTACACGAAGAACTTCATTGAAGTCTTCATATCCGCAATCGGAAAGTATCCCTTTTTTTGTAATCATTGCATTATTGATAAGGTAATCAACATGTCCATAATGTTCAATAACCTTTTTGGTAAAGTAAATCAGTGTTTGCTCCTCAGCTAAATCACCGGCAAAAAACAGAGCCTCACCCCCGTTTTCCAATATTTCGGCCTTTGTTTCTTCCCCGGCTGCCTGGTTTTTGTCTATAAATGCTACTTTGGCTCCTTCTTTAGCAAATTCCTGAGTTATGCATTTTCCTATTCCTAATGCTCCACCTGTAATTACAGCTACTTTATTTCTGAACATTTTACCTACCATCCTTTTTAAACTGAAATATCAATACTTCTATTTTATCATGAACCGAAAATACTACCTATATCTGCTACTTATTTGCTTGTTTTGTAAAAGCCGAGCTTAAATGTTAACTTAATATAAATTTAGGTTGACAATAATAATACTTTTAATTTATACTTCAAAATGTATTTTTGTTAAGTTCAAAGTAATACGAGTTACATTATAACAAATAAAAGGAGAAAGTTATGGAAAGAAAATCTTTTGTTTACAGTATGACCATGATTGGATTAATGGCGGCGGTAATTTGCATACTGGGGCCTTTATCAATACCTGTAGGTTTGGTACCTGTTTCTTTCACTAACCTGGCAATCTTTTTTACAATTTACATACTTGGTACAAAAAAATCTGTGATGAGTCTATTAATATATATTTTGATTGGTTTGGCGGGAGCTCCTGTTTTTTCGGGTTTTTCAGGCGGGTTGGCAAAACTTTTGGGACCAACAGGAGGATATATAATCGGTTTTATAATTATGGCATTGATATCCGGAATTTTTATTGATAAATTTATCGACAAATGGTTATTATGTATATTCGGTATGATAACAGGCACCCTTGCATGCTATACATTGGGTACTGCGTGGTTGGCCTACCAGGCAAAAATGACGATACCTGCAGCCATAGGTGTGGGAGTTTTACCTTTTATTCCGGGCGATATTGTTAAGATACTGGTTGTTTCCATTATGGGACCCAGAATCAGAAAAAGGCTTATCAAACACAATTTGTTCGTTCAATCTTAATAATTATAAATAATTTACCCTGGTATTTTTATACCCGAATTTCGGGTTTCTGCTTCCATAATATAATTAACTGCTTCATCAAACGGAACTGGCTTACTGAACAAATAGCCCTGATACTGGTTACAACCAAGATTATGAATTATTTCTTTCTGCTCCAGGGTTTCAACATATTCAGCCAGAACGGAAAAGTTAAGTGTTCTGCCCAGATCCACAATTGATGAAATGATCTTTCTGCAGCTTTTATTTGTTATGATATCCCGGACAAGTGTACCGTCCAGTTTGACAGTATCGAACTCATACTCTTTCAGATACATGAGAGAACTGTGTCCCATGCCAAAATCGTCCATTTCAAGCTTTACACCCATCCTTTTAATGCCCTGGATCTTGTCAATCAATTTATCACCGCTTCTTAAAGCAGATTGTTCGGTGATTTCCAGTTTAAGCCTGCCAGGATCGATTTTGTGTTTATTCAGGATTTCTTCCAGCTTATTGCAGAATTTACTGTCATCCAGTTGATTAACAGACACATTTACCGACATGGATACATTGTTGTAGCCCATGTCGCTTATTCTTTTCAGATCTCTGCATGCCGTGTCAAGTATCCAGTAATCAAGTTTGTTATTTAACTGAGCTTCTATTGACAACGCAATTATTAAAGGCGGATAAATAAAACCATAGTTTTCGTGATTCCATCTTAATAATGCTTCAAATCCGATGACCTTCCCTTCATAATCCACCTGAGGCTGATAATAAAGCTTCAGTCTTTCTTTATTGATGCTGTTTTCCAGATCATCTGCCAAAAACCTTGATATACTGCCTATATCATCATATCTGTTAAGCAGGGATGTAACTATCCCCCGCTCTTCATTTTGTCTGAAAAATGTATATACTTTATTTATACTGTTTTTATTCTGATAGTCCGATATTTTTTGGGCCAGTTTAACAAACGGTACATAACATGCGACTCCAAGGGTCAGATTGAATAATTGCAGTATGCTCCCGCTGATAGAATTTGTTGAGTAATAACCGCTTAAAAATATAGGAGTAGTCCATTCCACAAAATTGCTGGTATATGGAACCAGGCCGTAAAACATCGCCAGGTATGAAGTCAGCGTTAATAGTATTGGCACAAAAATAAACGGTATTAAATATATCGGATTAAATACTATTGGAAGACCAAATACCATAAGCTCATTTATATTGAATAAGACAGGAACAAGAGACAATTTGGCAAGATTCTGCTGGTTCTTCTTTCTTTCAATGAGCAGGATCGCGATTATGAGACATAAAGTAGAACCGCACCCGCCCATAATAACGAAAGTATCAAAAAAGGTTTTCGTAAATATTTCGGTCGGCAAAAGATTTGATTCGATCAATGCTTTATTTACTGAAATAGCCGGAATGAACAGACTCTCGGCCACAGGTTCAAGAATATTGTTTCCGTGCATTCCAAAGAACCAGAATATATGAACAAGTGCAATAAAAAGAATACCACTTAATAAAGGCGATCGAATCCTTTTAAACAGTAAATTTATTGAATCCGAAATAAAGCTTTGTATATGTGATATTCCGAACAAAACGGTAAAAAAATGATTGAAGGCCGCAAATACTGTTACGGTTATTGCCGCAGGAATAATTGACATCAGTGAATAATTGAATGCTGAATTGGCTCCGTCGGGAAAAGCTTTGATTCGTAAAAAACTTAGTGAACTTAGTTTTATAAATAGCCATGTGGAGCTGACAGCAGTTACTATTGCCGTAAAAACGCCTATTACGCCGAAATTTGATATTGAGAATCCTTCTTTGTAAATACCGGAAATGGCGACAAATGAAGCCAGAGATACTGATGCCGCGATTATTGGGTTTACATACATGGAACGGTTTATCTGAAACTCTTCGGCAAGTGAATAGCTTATACATATTATCATTATCAGTGAAAGGATTCTAAAGGTACCGTCCTGAATATATGAAGGTATATTCTTCCACTCGGTTCCGAAAATGTCCTGCATAAATTTTTGGTATTCAGGTATGGGAAGACTTATAATAACCAATGCAAATGATCCCAGCAGTATCAGAGGAATCATGTATGTAAGTCCGCGTCTTATTGAAACCAGTATTTTTCTGTTGCCGACCTTTTCGTTGATTTCTGACAAAAAGCTCGTAATATTGCGCATACCCACCAATCCCCCCAGATGATGCACTAATAAATTTATACCAATTGGACGAATGTTTAAACATTCCAATAATAAAATAATGCCCTGTGGCTTACACACAGGGCATTATTTTTGATTATTAGAGGTCAAGGTCATATTAAACACTGTTACATTATTCAACAATTTCCGCAAATACCAAGGTCTGATTCAATAGCTGATAGGCTACCTCACCAAATGTAACCGGTCCTGCGAAAGGCTTTGTACTCTTTCCTTCCAGTTTGCCATACAGATAATTAAGAATACAGTTGCAAGAGAAGAAGGGTTTATTGTTTTCACATTCCTTCAGAAACTTTTTGAAGCGTTCATGATAATCAACAACAGGACTAGCAAAACGATATTCTCTTCCGGCAAAAACCGGAGCATATAAATCTACTGTATTGTTATCTTTCGAAACGGATTTGATGGATACATTAATAAGCACGCTATTATAATCTGAGATAAGAGGCAACTGTGTATCGATATTATTTTCCGACAGGTATTTTTCGAAAATAACTTCCTTGCCGTTTACCAAGCATTTTTTGACTGAAAGACTATCCTCAAAAAATTCGATCTTATCGGAATTCTCATCATAGTCAAATATATTTATAATACCGATTGAAGCATATTTATCATCGGGTAGTTCAATATGCAGCGCAACAGCTTTATCATTATACCAGGTTCCATTATTTCCGTTATATGCTTTTGCTGTTCCCCCTGTTTCGAGATTAAAGCCCGAGATCCATCCTACGATCGGTGTTAATAATAATTCCTCTGAATTTGGAGCTTCTTTGGAATATTTAATGGCTACATCGCTTGCATATGGAACGACTAATAATGTAACACCATTATCATAAGCGTTTTTTGTAATTTCTTCGATATTATTTTTATCGTATTCTGACAGCTTAAAATCTAAAGCGAAATCAATTTCATTGACAAACAGTTTATCGCTGCTTGTAATTCCGCCATCATCAGTTATGAAATATGGAGTCGTGCCTCCGATCCAATTGCCCTTTGGCAGTTGGTTCAAAAGCTTTTCATCTCCTGCAATATGCAATAGTTTTCCCTCGGATACCAGTCTTTTTGTTTCTTCAAGTGTAATAAACATGTAACTCCCCCCTATAATTGAGATATTTGCTCAATGTCAGTTTTTACTATGTTCTTATACTTTGCAAAAAAAGCATTCATTTCCTGCAAGCAACTGTTAAGAACTTCTGATGAACTGTTTTGTGAATACTTACGCTGGAGTCTTGAAATCAAAAGATTTAAACCAAGATTTGCTGATTTGTATTCAGCTTGTCCCTTGATCAGCTTTTCGAACTTTGAGTCCAGTTGCATATAGTTTTACCTCCCCCCAAATAAAATAAAAAAATAAATATTTATATCTTTATTTAATGTAAAAATTAGATTATATTTTCCACGATTATTTTGTTTAAAACGTGATTTTAATAATAAAACATAAAAATTAATACCCTGTGGCTGTTCACAGGGTATACATCAATTCATATATATCATTCACAGAACCTTTACAACATCATACACAGAATTCAAAACCAGCCAATTTTGAGGGAAGTACCTGTTAATTGTCCAATAGCTGATACCGCCTAATTTAAATTCATTTGCCAGTGATAGCTTGGCAAGTATACTGCGGGCATCTTCAAACCAAACCTCGTGTTGTTTCCCGTTTGAATCATAATATCTGAAAAATGGCGCCTGGGCGATTGGGTCGTAACTGATCCAGGATCCGACTTCATATGCCAGATCCACCGCGCCGGTATTAGAAATCGTCTGAGCCGCGGAGCCTTCTTCAAAAGGCAGAGTCCAGTTATATCCGTAATTTGGTATACCCATAAATATTTTTTCACGAGGTATTGCCGTAACCGCGTAATTGAGAACTCTGCGAACTTCATTTATTGGTGCTACAGCCCTGGGTGGACTGTAAGTATATCCCCACTCATATGTCATAAGTATTACATGGTCAGCCAGCGCTCCATGCACAGGATAATCATGAGCCTCATACAATACCCCTTCCTGATCGGCAGATATTTTAGGAGCAAGCGCGGTAGTTATGCTGTATCCCAAAGGACGAAGTCTTGCCGCTGCTCTTCTGAGAAAATTATTATAGTTTTCTCTGTCGCGGGGATAAATGTATTCGAAGTCAATATCAAGTCCGCTGTAGTTCTTTTCTCCCATTATCCGGATGATATTGTCCAGAAGTGTATTCTGAATAGAGGTACTTCCCAGTATCGTACTTGCCAGATCACTGTCAAAACCGCCATTTTCACCAATGTTTGTAATGACCATCAAAGGAGCCACTCTGAAGGAACGGGCAGCCTGAATAAGCGGTAAATCATTTATGGTATCCAGGCTTCCATCTGCGTTTACCTGGTAACTGAATATGCTTAGGTACGTCAAATTGGGCAGCGTTTTTCTGAGTACTTCCATATCTATATCGGGGAAAGCATAGCCGTTAACTTCTATAGGACCGAAGCGGATATCCCTTTGGGGTATCGTTATAACCTGTCCGACCTGCAAAAATGCGGGATTAGTAATTTGCGGATTGGCCTTAATGATATCGTTTATACGAACCTGATACTGCATAGCGATAAGATAAAGGGATTCTCCTCTCCTTACCACATGCTGCCTGTTCCCCTGAAGGATAACCAGAGTCTGTCCTACAACAAGTTGATCAGGATTCTCAAGTTCATTGTCTGAAACTATATCCTGCCATGGTACTCCGTAAAGATTTGCAATCGAGTAAACACTTTCACCGGGTTTGACTACATGAATTTCCATGGTCTCACACTCCTAACCGATATATTTTCAGCATATGCATAGTACATTACTTTTGTTTCAGTGGGGACATGTTATAAGGCTAAACAACATTGTATGTATGTCGAAAAAATTATAGATTTTTACATTACAATGGTGTAAACTAAATTATCAAAGGAGTGTGTTGATATGGAAATAAAAGTAGAATTGACGAAAAACCCTAAAGCAAAACCGGCGTCTGAGAATCTTTCCTTTGGTAATTTTTTCTCAGACCATATGTTCATCATGGATTATGAAGAAGGTATAGGTTGGCATAATGCAAGGATCGTTCCTTACGGTTCAATCAGTTACGAGCCTTCTATAATGGTTTTTCACTATGGACAGGCTGTTTTTGAAGGCCTCAAGGCTTATAGGACAGGCGATGAAATAGTTCTTTTCAGACCGGATGAGAATTTCAAACGTTTGAACAATTCCTGTGATGCTTTATGCATTCCGAGAATAGATGAAGCCTTTGCTCTGGATGCATTAAAAAAACTGATCGATATTGACAGAGATTGGGTTCCTGACGCCCCAGGTACTTCTCTTTATATTCGTCCTTTTATTATTGCAACTGAACCCCATATCGGAGTACATCCTTCAAGTACTTATCATTTTATTATCATTACAGGTCCTGTCGGAGCTTATTATAAAGAAGGGCTCAATCCCGTTAAAATCTATGTTGAATCTCATTTTGTGCGTGCCGTAAAAGGTGGCCTTGGTGAATCAAAAGCCAGCGCCAATTATGCTGCTTCCCTGAAAGCTCAGCAAATGGCGGCAAAGAAAGGCTATACACAGGTATTATGGCTTGACGGTGTCGAGAGAAAATATGTTGAAGAAGTAGGAACGATGAATGTCTTCTTTGTTATAGGCGACGAAGTGGTTACTCCGGCCCTCAACGGGAGCATTTTGCCCGGTATTACCAGAAAATCCTGCATAGAGCTTCTTCGTTCGTGGGGAATGAAGGTTTCAGAAAGAAGGATCTCAATCCAGGAGATTTATGATGCCGCTGATAAAGGCCTCTTGAAAGAAGCGTTCGGCACCGGTACAGCAGCTGTTATATCACCTATCGGAGAACTTTGCTGGAACGATAAAAAGCTTACCTTGAGCGAAGGTAAAATCGGCGAACTGTCTCAAAAGCTTTATGATAATATAACAGGAATCCAGTATAAGAAACTGCCTGATCCGTTTAATTGGGTCGTTAAGGTATAAATGTGATTTTAAAGAGCTGTCTTAAATGGATGCTGGTTCCCGGATCAAACAACGGATTTTTGCCGTTTTGACGTACGGGTATGACATAGATACATATTTAAGACAGCTCTTATTGTATATTTTTGTTCCCCCATGTTAAATAAAATAAAAATTAGGGCTTGAAATCATCCTTTAATCATATTATAATGATAATCGCCGCATGGAACGGCATCATGATTTAGTTTCCGTGCGAAGCGCAATTATTGCGGATTGGTGTAACGGTAGCACGACTGACTCTGGATCAGTTTGTTAGGGTTCAAATCCTTAATCCGCAGCCAAAACTTAAGCCGGTTTATCGAGAGAACCGGCTTTTTTCATATCTAAAAATTCAAAGTTAAACAGTAGATTCTTTAAATCTAAATCTCTTAATAATCTTAATAATTTATAAAACACTATATCATCGAAAATCAATAGCTTTAAACGAGCCGCTGCAATGGGCATGGCATATGGCAACAGCAAGAGCGTCAGCCGCATCGTCCGGCTTTGGAGTTTTCTCCAGGTTCAACAGCACCTTCACCATTTGCTGTACCTGTTCCTTTTTGGCTCTTCCGTAACCTACCACAGCCTGTTTGACCTGGAGAGGCGTATATTCGTATACTTTTAAATTTGCTCTTGCGGCGGCCAATAATGCTACTCCCCTACCGTGGCCTACTTTAATCGCTGTTTTTACATTTGTATTAAAAAACAATTCTTCTACGGCCATCGCGTCCGGTTTATATTTCTCGATGAGCTCATCAAGACTGTTGCTCAAGGTCAATAATCTGTCCGACAGTTCAAGGCCGGCTTCTGTATTGATGGCTCCCACGTCTATTATAGAAAACTTATTACCTATGTAATCAATTACCCCGTAACCTGTTATTGCAAAGCCGGGATCGATTCCTATTATTCTCATTGGTATACCTCTGTCTTTAATGTAAGTATCAGTTTGTTAAATTTATATTCAAGGTATTGAATATTTATGCATGCTATTGTATAATTATAAAAGCCAAATATTTAATTACATAATGTTAAATCGTCATTTGTATAGAATTAACCGGTATCAAACTAATTTTAGCACAGATTGGAGAGATTTTTAATGAGTAAGGAAAAAATAGTTCTTGCCTATTCCGGAGGTCTTGATACTTCTATAATTATTCCGTGGCTGAAAGAAAACTATGATGCAGAAGTAATAGCCGTTGCCGCAGATGTCGGACAGGGCGAAGAATTGGAACCCTTAAGAGAAAAGGCCATAAAAACTGGCGCAAGCAAAATATATATTGAAGATGTGACCGAAGAGTTCATCACCGACTTTATTTATCCGACTATGAAAGCCGGTGCTGTATATGAAGGCCAGTATCTTTTGGGTACTTCATTTGCCAGGCCTATAATTGCCAAGCGAATGGTAGAAATAGCCGAAAAAGAAGGTGCTACCGCCATTTGTCATGGGGCGACAGGAAAGGGAAATGATCAGGTGCGTTTTGAGCTTACAATCAAAGCCCTTGCTCCTCATCTAAAAATAATAGCTCCATGGAGAATATGGGATATAAAATCAAGAGAAGAAGAAATCGATTATGCTATTGCAAGAAATATTCCCATACCTGTAAGCAAAGACAATAATTACAGCCGGGACAGGAATATCTGGCATTTAAGCCATGAAGGATCTGAGCTTGAGAATCCTGCCAATGAGCCTTTGTATGACAGGCTGCTCCAATTGTCGGTAACACCCGAAAAAGCTCCTGATAAGCCCACTTACGTAGAAATTGATTTTGAACAGGGTATTCCGGTAAAAGTTAACGGAGAAAAACTCTCTCCTATCGATCTTTTGAAGATTTTAAACAAAATCGGCGGAGAAAACGGTATTGGGATAATCGACATTGTAGAGAACCGACTTGTGGGCATGAAGTCCCGCGGTGTTTACGAGACACCCGGAGGAACCATCCTGTATGCGGCTCATCAGAAACTTGAGAGCATTACTCTTGACAGGGACACTGCTCATTATAAGGCGCTTGTGGCCCAAAGATTCGCTGAACTGGTATACTTCGGACAATGGTATACTCCTCTGCGTGAAGCAATTTCTGCATTTGTTGACTCTACTCAGAAATATGTAACCGGAACGGTTAAACTGAAACTCTACAAAGGCAATATTATCCCTGCCAGCGTAACCTCGCCCTATTCCCTCTTTGATGAAGAGTTATGCACTTTCGGGGAAGATAATGTGTATAATCAGAATGACGCTGAAGGATTCATCAATCTCTTTGGCCTGCCATGTACCGTTCAGGCCAATATGAAAAAACGAAACAATATCAAAGATTATTAAACAAAACAGATAAATTGCGTTATAATTTACACTGTCAGCCTGTTAAGCGGTTGACAGTGTATTAATTCTTATGGAATTGAGGGTAATTATGAAGCTTTGGGGCGGTAGATTTTCCAAAAATACAGACAAATTAATGGATGATTTCAACTCGTCAATACATTTTGACAGCAGGATGTACAGACAAGATATCCTTGGAAGTGCGGCCCATGTCAAAATGCTCGGTGCATGCGGGATCATACCGAAAGCAGATGCTGATTTGATTTATAAAACACTGTTTGAGATACTTAAAGATATTGAGGATGGAAAAATTGAATTTGATGTTTCTGCTGAAGATATTCATATGAATATAGAAACCATCCTGATTTCCAGGATCGGAGATGTGGGAAAAAAGCTGCATACCGGAAGGAGCAGAAATGATCAGGTAGCCCTTGATCTTCGCATGTATCTTAAAGATGAAATCATTGAAATAAAATCAATGTTAAAGGACCTTCTTAATGTCATCCTGAAGATCGCAGAAAATAATCTTGATACCATTATGCCAGGATACACGCATTTGCAAAGGGCTCAGCCTATAACCCTGGCCCACCATCATATGGCGTATTTCCAAATGTTCAAAAGAGACATCGAAAGGCTGATTGACTGTGCTAAAAGAATTAATATTATGCCTTTGGGTTCAGGTGCCCTTGCGGGGACAACATATCCTTTGGACAGGCAAATGGTGGCAATGGAACTTGGCTTTGACGATATTACGGCCAACAGTATTGACGGAGTAAGCGACAGGGATTTTGTAATCGAACTGGCTTCCTGCCTTTCTATAATAATGATGCATTTATCACGGTTCAGTGAAGAGATCATACTGTGGTGTTCCGGAGAATTCGCATTTATTGAGCTTGACGATGCTTACAGTACAGGATCGTCCATCATGCCGCAAAAGAAGAATCCCGATGTTGCCGAGCTTGTCCGCGGTAAAACCGGAAGAGTGTACGGAAGTCTTATTTCTCTCCTGACCATGATGAAAGGCATACCTCTGGCATATAACAAGGATATGCAAGAGGATAAGGAAGCAATATTCAACGCTGTTGACACAGTCAGGCTTTGTCTCCCTGTTTTTACTAAAATGCTGGACACCATGAAAATTAATAAAGAAAATATGTTCAACGCTGCCAAAGGCGGTTTTACCAATGCTACCGATATCGCCGACTATTTAGTCAAAAAAGGGATGCCCTTCAGAGATTGCCACGAAATCATCGGCCGCATGGTAGCATATTGCATCGGGAAAAACAAAAACATCGATGATATGAGTTTAGATGAATTAAAAACATTTTCTGATAAGTTTGAAAATGATGTATACGATGCCATAAGCCTTAAAACCTGCGTTAATGAGAGAAAAGTAATCGGCGGGCCTGCTAAGGAAAGCGTTATCGAGCAGATTAAAATGGGCAGAAACTTTATTGAAAACATATAATAAAAACATAAGGTTTCCAGCGTGGAATTTAGTCCCTGTTAAAAAGCTCTTCAGTGGTCAGAACTTGTTTGCCCGATACCACTGAAGAGCTTTTTTGCATAGTTAATCAAAAACCTCGACTTTGCACATCGAGGTTTTTTAATAAGGTTTTGCTTTTTTATCTAATGCTTTTCCAAAGCTATGCCAGGAATTCCTTATCTTACCTCGCATTTCTTCGTCCAACGTGCTCTCGACAACGCTATTTAATTGTCTCCTCATTGCATAATATTCTTTGATGTCAAATTCTTCCTTCATAAGGAGTTCATCCATTTGGTCCAGCCAATTGATAAGATATTGCATACCCATATACTCTTTGGTAATCTTTTTCCTTAAATGGGCAACAACAAGCTTTACAGCTTTTCTTTTTACTTCATAGTCATCCATCGGTTTGTTAATGTCCTTTGCAACTGACATTCTGCCTGCCTCCTTTCATCCTTATGATAGTGCTTCGTTATATAATCGTTTTGCGATTTATATATTTATATTTCTAAAAATTGTAAAAGCGTCAACATAACAAAAAAAATCACAACCCGATAATAAAATATATTACCGGATCGGGATAATAGTACATTGCTTATGTTTAATAATGTAAACTGGAAACTCTCACATCTATCTTACATCATTTTGCAACATAAATCAATGTTTCCACCTATAATGTTTTTTATGATAAATTTTCTAATAGGTAATTAGTTTTTTTCCGTTAAGTTTCTCGACCGCAATTGTATCCTGCTTTCCCTCCGGCACAACAATAGTGGTTGGATCACCGTCGCTGATAAACATGCGATTTGATGTCATTCTTGGAAGCCACCATGTAAGATCCCCGTTGACTGGGACTCTTCCCTGCGCACGTATCCTTTTGACATAAAGACTGTTATATTTCTTACTGATGGACGGAACAGAGGGATCTGCTCCGACTGCCATTACAGTTTCATTCTTATATTCGATCCCATTGTAAGAGCCGCTTTCCAGGTACGGGTACAAATTCTTGTCAGGCAGACTGCCATATGGTAAAGCTAATGAATAAAATCTTAAGCCAGGCAAAACTTCATCGGCTTTCTCCTGATTCTTGCCAAGACTTTCCTGTATCCTCCCGGCAGAATTATTTTCCGGCTTAGTATAATTAACGTGGCCCCAGGTATGACTTCCCAGCTCAAAACCCAGGCTCTGGAGGATTTCGAAACGTTCTCTTAATGTTCCCGCGCCTTCGAAGGTGTTATCACCTATATCCATATTAACATAGAATATCCCTTTTAATCCAAAGTCAGGATGCTTTTCATTAAATGCCATCATTATTCCTACTGCTGATTTCGGATTTACCTTCAAGCTTCCGCCCTCTTCGATCAGATTAAACTGACCGGGTGTTCCGTCATCAAAGGTGAAAACCATCGGCATTGTGCCTGCAGGAACTCTAATATTGCAATCAATAAAATCCTTCATGCTGATCAGCCTGTAACCGGCATCATAAAGGGTCTGCAAAAGTGCTTCAAATTCTGCGAATGTGGTTGTGTAATCTTTTTCAGTATTTTCTTCATAAGCTTCTATGAAGCGATGAAACATTACTATAGGTATATCACCGGATTCATTTGGTAAAAAGTTTTCATAATCGGTTCTGATTACAAGTTTTTCATCCGGTTTCGAAGTTTCTTCCGGTACAGGTGAAGGCGTAACCGAAGGTGATTCGGTTGGACCCGGCACTGGAGTTGCTGAAACAGATGGTGTTACAGTTGGGGTTACTGTTGGTGACGGGTCGTTTTTTGCCGAATCCGGCTTTTTATTATTAATAATTACAGTTATTATCAAAATAACACTGATCGCAAATAATGACAGAACGGTAAAGAACCTTTTTGCATTTAGCTTTCTCTTACGCATATTAATTTACCTTTCATAATTAATTTAGTACTCTATACCCTTTCTGGCTTTGATTCCTTTGTCAAAAGGGTGTTTTTCTTTTTTCATTACAGTAATATAATCCGCTCTTTCTTTCATAGCTTGTGTAGCATTTCTGCCTGTTATTACGAACTCGGATGAGGGAAATTCATCAAAAACAGCAATAACCTCATCTTCTGATAAAAAGCCTAATTCGATAACATCCAGGATTTCATCAAAAACTATCAGTGAAAAGCTGTTGTTGGAAATTATATTTTTTATCTCTCGAAACCCTTTTTCTATGTCTTCTTTTATTTCCTTGTACTTTTTATCATTTATATTAAAAATAAAACCTTTATGCCTCATATAAGGCCTGAAAAAAGTTACTCCCTTTAATTTAGAGAGTACATTCATTTCACCGGTTTCGCTGCTTTTTAGAAACTGGGCAAAAAAAATCATACCATCACAGCCCATATTTCTTATCGCAAGCCCGATTGCCGCTGTAGTTTTTCCTTTTCCATCTCCTGTATAAATATGAATCATAATGGTATGGCCTGCTTTTTACTATATTAAAAAATGACAAGATACTAAAATCCTCTTGCCACCTTTATTATAGTATATCATATTCAAAAAGACAATATACTCATATCACAGTTTCCTGCTGTTAATACGATATCCACCGCCGCTTCTCTTTCTGATCTTATCAAAAACGCTGGAAGAACTTTTATTATAATTCTTAGGAGTCTTTGTCCGGTTAGCCAGAATACTTGCAATAGCCGCGGTCAACAAAGCAATGACCGCAAACAGAGCGGTATTTAATGAAAACATGACTCTTTTTTCTAAAATACTGCCTATTATGAATGATATAACAACGTATAAGAATGCTGTCAACAGAGCTGATAAAAGACTGTTGGGCCTGTTCTTTTTAGCAGCAATTGAGCTTCCGGAAAAAACCCCCAGTACTGTTGCCGCTATTGCGGACGGAAATGTGTATACTTCGGGAAAATCAGTGAAACAAAGGAGCAACGCCGTTAGAAACATAATTATTAATGTTACTGTAAGAGAAACCAGCACTGCTTTTAAAATTCCTTTAAAATAACCTGAAGAAACATTAGTATTGTAATTTTCCTCCACAACCTCTTCCCCCTGATAAAGGTCTTGTCAGCTATTTAATATTATTCAAATGTATTAAATCATAGAACCTGTATTGTAACCCATTGATGCTATTTAGAATAGAATATATTGAGTTCAAAAGGCATGGGAGGTTTTTATTATGTTTGGATTAAGAGGATGCAACTTCGGCAACAATTGCGAGATTTTGATGTTCATTATCCTGTTCCTTCTCCTGTTCTGCAATGGATGCGGTGATGACAACAAGTGCTGCGATTAACAGTAGGGTAATTTAAATCTACCCGAAAGGAGGTGCCGTTTATGCGGAGTGGTAGACGTGGTGATGTAGATTGCACAATTTTATTCTTTATTTTGATTTTCCTCTGTTTATTCTTCAACAAAGATGGCGACTGCTGTGATTAAATCTAAAAAGCGGGGTAAGTCAACACCCCCGCTTTTTTCTTATGAATTTAAACCTTTATGGTTCTTCACAGGTATGAAATATCATGTAGTTTTTACGATTTCAATGATGTATTGACACCTGTTGATTTGACCTGTTTAAAGTAATTTCTTATGTACATTAATGCCGCAAATAAAGCCATGGCTACACAAAGCCAGAAGATAACATCGGTTATATTTCTGGGTACTCCTATAAAAACAAGCATAATGGCTATGAACAAAACTACCGATGTTAGTTTGCCAAACCATTTGCTGGACATGTCAAAATTCTTTCTGATCAAATAAAGCCCTGAAATCAGCATGAATAATTCTTTGAACAGAACAAGCCAGGGGATTATCCTGGGAATCATATCTCTTATTGAAAATGTAAAAAGAGCAGCCAGCTGCATCATTTTATCGGCTAACGGATCAGCGATCTTACCGAACTTTGTTATCAATCCGAAACGGCGAGCTATAAATCCATCTAAAACATCAGTGGTTTCAGCCATCAGAAATACTATAATTGCAGCAAATATCATTTCCTGAAGCATGAACACAATAAATACAGGCACCGCGATCATTCTTAATACCGTTAAAATATTGGGTATGTTCTTTATTATACTATTCATAAATAGCTATTCTCCTGTAAAAGTATTATACATTGGCATAAGTTTCTTAAAAATTTCAGGTCTGTATTTTGATATATTAACGGGTTTTAAGTTTGTTGCGGTCCATGCATGCTCTGTGGTTCCATTGACGCAAAATAAGTTTTTATTCTCAGCATAAACTTCATAGCCTAATACTAATCGTACTTTTGTAGCTTTTATCAGCCTTGTTTTTACCAAAACCGAATCGCCGTATTTTACCGGATTTTTATATTCACATGTCAACCGGATCAAAGGCAGCATAAGGCCAAGTTCTTCCAGTTCATTATATGCTATTCCGTAGTGTTTTATAAAATCCGTTCTGCCGCATTCAAACCAGATGGGGTAAACTGAATGGTGTACAATTCCCATTTGATCTGTTTCGGCATATCTTACAGGGAATCGAGTTTCTGTTATCATAAATAAGTCTCCTTATAAAGCCAGAATTTTACTTAAGGCTATCAATTAATTATCAATAGTCTTCTTCATATTCAGAGCTTCTATTATATCAATATCAACAATCTTATTGTCTCGGAAGGCAATAACACGATTTTTCTTTCCTTCGATAAGACATTGAACAGCGCACGCTCCAAAACGGCTGCCCATTACTCTGTCGGTAATGGTGGGAGAACCGCCCCGCTGGATATAACCAAGGATCGTTGCTCTTGTGGTAATCTCGGTTTTTTCTTCAATATATTTTGCAATTTCAACAGCTCCTCCCACACCTTCGGCTACTATCACCAGATAGTGTTTTTTACCGCGGTTACGGCCTTCAACAATTGGTATGATTATATCCTTATCAATGTCGAATTCTTTTTCCGGAAGAATGATTGCTTCGGCGCCGCCTGCTATTCCGCAGTTGACAGCGATCCAGCCTGCATTTCTGCCCATAACTTCAAGTACACTGCAGCGTTCATGAGAATATGACGTGTCTCTGATCTTGTCAATGGCATCCAAAACGGTATTCATTGCCGTATCATAGCCGATGGTGTAGTCTGTGCAGGAAATATCATTATCAATTGTACCAGGTATTCCAATAACATTCATCCCCCACTGGCTTAAGTCCTTGGCGCCTCGGAAAGAACCGTCTCCTCCGATCACTATAAGCGCATCGATGCCAAAAACATTAGCCATGGAAATAGCCTTCTCAAGGCCCTGTGGTGTATTAAACTCTTTGGATCTCGCTGTCTGAAGGATCGTACCTCCCCGCTGGATTATATCTCCCACCGAGCGTAGAGTCATTTCTTCTATGTCACCGTTTAATAGACCTTCATACCCTTTATTGACTCCAAGTACCTTCAAACCATGGTAAATCCCTGTTCTGACGACTGCCCGAACAGCAGCATTCATACCTGGCGCGTCTCCTCCACTGGTTAAAACTGCAATAGTATTTATTTGTTTCATGGTTTCCTCCTGTTGCTGGATTATTAATCAAGACAAAACTCGTTGCAAAATAATAATATTACCGCTTATATGTTCAGCTGTGTCGGTATCCAAGCAATACTTGTCCTATTTGAAAAGCAAAATTGCTGTATAAATATTATATTAAGAGAATCATAATGATTAAAGTAATTGTGATTTCCAACGGGTTTACGAGCTTTTTATACTCGTAAGAAAATATTTATACCCATCAACTTTAAGATGATGGGAAATTATAAAGCCTGCTTTAAAATACCCGTGTAACGAAACACGGGTAAATTTAAAATCCTTTTTCAATAATTATGCCGTGAGCTTCTTCTACCTCGGCTTCCGGAACTGAAACTTCAAAGTAATCGTCTGTTTTCTCTTTTTTATTTACAGGATTAATTCTTACCAGAATTCCTCCCTCTTCGAGGACAGACTTGAGTCTCTCTGCTATATCTTTATTCTGCGCCATGTAAACGACTGTCCACATATTTACCAGTGCCCTCCTTGTCTGCTCCCGGACTGAATCATACCATGCCTGCAATAAACCTTTGCTCTTCCCCTGACTTTTATGGCAGATGTCTGTTCGGTAAACTGAGCAATAAGTATTTCCCCCTCATCCAATATCTCAGTATGATGGAGACGGGTATCTTTTCCCCGTGTAAGACCAATCACGTTAACACCGTTTTCTTCTGCTGCGACTACTATATAATCGGCAAAAGATTTATCGGTTTCATTTCGTTCCAATGTATCACCTCAAAAACATATTATATTATTTTTAACCAAAGTGCAAGTGTTACAATATTAAAGCAACTATATTATATCTTTATGTGATCTTTGCCTAAAAGTTCAGAAAGCTCACAAATTAATAGATCGCTTATTTGTATGTTCAATTTGAGTTTTGGCCTTCGAAGATCATCAATATAAACAAGAGCCTGCTGATGTCCGTCAAAATACTTCAATAGAGATAAAGCGGCTTTTCTTTTGGATTCAGTGATTCCTTCGTCCAGCAATACTTTTAAGATACCATTTGGCACACTTGAGTCATTATTTGTATTATTTACAGTTCCATCTATCATATAATATTTATTATCTTCATGAAGATTGTTATTTCCCGGAATACCAATACCGTTGGTTTCCGAAACCCCGTTTGACTCGTATTGCCCGTATCCTGTTTTTGAATCGTTATAATCCTGGTATGTCCCGTTGTATTTTAATGATTCCAGCGGCCTGATCCTGTCAGCAAGTATTTTAGGCTGCTCATCCTCTTTTACAGAGATCCTTCCTTCAACGATTATCTGGCTGTCATTGGATAAAAACCGGGCAAACCGTTCGTAGACATTTGGGAAAACAATAACTTCCATTTGTCCGTACAAGTCTTCTACAGTAACAAAAGCCATCATTTTATTGTTCTTGGTGCTGATGGATTTTATATCTGCAACAATACCCGCGATACGGACAAATGTGCCATCTGTCAATTTACTGTCATTTGAGGCGTCTTCTTCGGATACCTCAAAATCATATGAATATACCGTTACCAATTCTTTGATAACATCGGCAAATTCATCAAGAGGATGACCGGAAATATACAATCCCAGCATATCCTTTTCCATCGCCAGAAGCAATTTGGAATCATATTCGGCCAATTGAGGCCATTCAATAGTAGCAGTATCATCAATATCCTGTGCAACATCAAATAATGACAATTGTCCTGAAATCATTGATTTTCTTTTTTGTGACACACGTTCCAGAATGGTTTCATAATTGGCGATAAGCCTGGAACGATATATGCCGAAAATATCGAATGCTCCGCATTTGATCAGGCTTTCAACGGTTTTCCTGTTGAGATCTTTACCTTCAAGCCTTTCACAGAAATCAATGAAATTCTTGAATGGTCCGTTTTTGTTTCGTTCTTCGATTATGTTGTGTACAACATTGACTCCAACATTTTTAACTGCCAGTAAACCGAATCTGATTGCGCCGTTTTTGACTGAAAAAGAACTCTCACTTTCGTTGATATCCGGAGGAAGCACTTTTATGCCCATTTTATGGCATTCCATAACATACTGGCTGACCTTTCCCAGGCTTCCCATAAAACTGTTTATCAAAGCAGCCATGAATTCTACCGGGTAATAGTATTTAAGCCAGGCAGTCTGATAACCCACATACGCATATGCTGCAGCATGGGATTTGTTAAATGCATAGCTGGCAAAATCCATCATTTCATCAAATATAACATTAGCTGCATGTTCCGGAACTCCGTTGCGAATTGCTCCGGGAATCAATACATTTCCGTTCTCATCGGTACTTCCGTATATAAAGTTCTGGCGTTCGGCGTCCATGACTTCTTTTTTCTTTTTAGACATGGCACGGCGCACCAGATCGCTTCTACCGAGGGAATAGCCGGCAAGATCCCGGCATATCTGCATTACCTGCTCCTGATAAACCATACAACCGTAGGTGACGTTCAGTATGGGTTCCAGTTTCGGGGTAATATATGTAATACTTTGCGGGTTATTTTTATTCCTTAAATATCTTGGAATCTGATCCATTGGTCCGGGCCGATATAGAGATATGCCTGCGATAATATCTTCAAGGCAACTGGGCATAAGTTCCTTCATAAAATTCGTCATGCCCGGACTTTCCAGTTGGAATACCCCTGCTGTTTCACCTTTGCCGATCATTTCATAAACATTGGGATCTTCATAATCTATATTATCTATATCAATTTCAATATTTTTATCTTTCTTTATAAGGTCAAGAGTATCACGTATTACCGTAATTGTGCGAAGAGCCAGAAAATCCATCTTCAGAAGCCCCAGCTCTTCCAGAGTGGTCATTGGGAATTGTGTGGAAATAAGGCCTTCATTACAATACAACGGCACATACTCGGTAAGAGGTTCGCTGGAAATTACTACACCGGCGGCATGAGTAGACGCATGACGAGGCATACCTTCCAGCACTTTAGCGTTGTCCAAAAGTTCCCGAATCCTGGGGTCTGAATTGTATAATGTTTTTAATTCAGGGATCATATCAATGGCTTCAGCAATGGTTATGTGCTTTCCGGGCATCATTGGTATCAGTTTGGCAACCTTGTCCACTTCGTTATAAGGCACTGCAAGAGCTCGCCCCACATCTCTTACTGCTGCGCGTGCCGCCATGGTACCGAATGTTATAATCTGTGCAACATGGTCCTCTCCATATTTTCTAACGACATAATCAATTACTTCCTGCCTTCTTTCATAGCAGAAATCGATATCAATATCGGGCATAGATATTCGCTCGGGATTTAAAAACCGCTCAAAGATAAGATTGTGTTTGATGGGATCCACATTGGTGATCTCAAGGCAATATGCCACCATACTGCCGGCAGCCGATCCTCTTCCGGGTCCTACCATGATGCCGTTATCCCGGGCAAACTTGATAAAGTCCCACACGATCAGGAAATAATCTACATATCCCATTTGATGGATAACTTTAAGTTCGTATTCCAGTCGTTCAAAAAGAGACGGATCATCGCCGTACCGCTTGTTGAAGCCCTTTATGCATTGGGAGCGTAAATAATCAAACGGAGTTGTCCCTTCCGGTACCTCATATTTTGGCAGATGAAGCCGGCCGAATTCAAGTTCCACATTACAGGCTTCGGCAACACGAACAGTGTTCAAAAGGGCTTCAGGATATGCTTTGAAATGTTCCCACATCTCTTCCGGGCTTTTTAAATAGAATTCATCTGTTTCAAACTTCAGCCTGTCAGCATCATTAATGGTTTTGCCGGTTTGGATGCAAATCAAAATCTCCTGTGCTCTTGCATCTTCCCTGTTGATATAGTGGATATCATTGGTTGCGATCAGTGGGATTCCAGTCTCCTCTGAAATCCTGACCAATCCTGAATTTACCTGCATCTGTTCTTCGATATTGTTATATTGAAGCTCAAGGTAAAAGTTCCCATCCCCCATTATTCTGTTAAGCCTGATGGCAAGATCACGGGCTCCGTTATAATCACCCTTAAGAATTTTTTGAGGGATATCTCCACCAATACAGGCGCTTAGGCATATCAATCCTTCATGATACTCCTCCAGAAGATTAAAATCAATTCTGGGTTTATAGTAAAAGCCCTTGATATAAGCTGTTGAAACCAGCTTCATAAGGTTTTTGTAACCGGTATTGTTTTTTGCGAGAAGTATAAGATGTCCCTGATCTGAATCCTGATTCGGGTCTTTATCAAGGTACGAACGTGCAGCGGTATATACCTCACAGCCCAGAATAGGCTTGATACCTTCTTTTTTACATGCTTTATAAAAATCTATCACTCCGTACATTGACCCGTGATCGGTAATAGCAAGACTATGCATGCCCAGCTCTTTGGCTTTTCTGGCTACATCCTTGATCCGGCATGCACCGTCAAGCAAACTGTATTCAGTATGAAGATGAAGATGAACAAAATCTTTCAAGTTTTACCTCGCTAAAAAGAACATCTTTTCTTTTAATTTTATCATATTGCGTTTGATTTTGGAGATTAAATATGATCATAATTTGATTAAATCTATGGTATGTTTTTCCGTAACAATTTTATGGACTCTGACATCGTATAGATAGGCGGGAATCGTATCAAAAATCTGAAACCAATATGCCACACCCACAAACTTTGCTTTTTCTGAGCAAGTGGTCAGAAATCTGTCGTAATATCCGGCTCCGTGTCCCATGCGGTTTCCGGTTTTATCAAAAGCAAGACCCGGGACCAGCACCAAATCTATTTCTGCTGCATCTATCAACTCATTGTCGGCAGTTGGTTCCAGAATTCCAAACGGACCTTTGGATAAGCCATTTATTAAATCATTTACCATCCTTGCTTCCATTTTGGTTGGACCGGTAACTCTTGGAAGGCATAATGTCTTACCCTGATCAAGAAGCCAGCGGTTCAGGGGATCAATATCAACTTCTTTTCCGTAAGGCATATATGACAGCACTATATTGGCTGACTTTAATTCAGAAAGGTTTTGTAAAGTTCCGACTATTATTTGGGATGCGTTTTTTACAAAATCGTCGTCCAGCATCCTGCGCTTTTGGCTTATTTCTTTTCTAAGTTGACTTTTATCCATTTTTACCTCAGTTCCATAAAAAAGCGGCCTTTTATCGGCCGCTCCTAAAAGGGGTGAAAATAATTAATTCAGTTTTGTTCCGCATTTGGAACAGAATGCAGTATCTTTGGCTACTTCTGCGCCACAGTTAGGGCATTTGGATGCGTTCTTAAGCTCAAGAACTTTCGCAGTAAGCTCGTTAATGGTATCCTCAATCTTTTTAATTTCTGCACAAAGGTCGCTATAAGCTGTTTCTTCGCCTGCAGCGTATGCTTTGTAAACTTCTTCACCGATTTTTTCATAGAGATTCTTAATTTTATCTTTCTCTGAATTGATCTGAGAGTTAAGTTTTGTAATTTCGATTACGTCTTTACCCTTTTCCGTGAGATTTTTGCCAAATCTTTTAACCTCATCAAAAAATGCCATGGTCAAAGACCTCCTTACCGTAAGATATTTATTTGCTTAGCTCTGTACACTATAATACAGTCCAGCTTATTTATATTATTATAATACCACAGGTTTCCAGACCAGAACATTAGAATTTTCTAATATTATTGCCCTTTATAACATTAAGAACTCTGTTTTCTGACACGTAAGACAGCGTGCTGCGGCAATGGTTCCATGGGTATCCTTACTTCCATTTGAGGGTGAGGCGCAGCGGCAATAGTATTTCCCGCCTCATCAAACATCTCATTTACAACAAATTGAGTGACCGGACCGACAGGTGGCATTACCTCAACTTTATCTCCTACCTTAAATCTGTTTCTCTGTTCGATAATTACCATTTGTTTTACACTGTCATATCCTTTTACGATACCCACAAAATTATAATTCCTGATATATGAACTGGTACTGTAATTATGATCATTAGGTCCGGGTTTGCCGAAGAAAAAGCCGGTGGTAAAATCACGATTGCTTACTGTACCGATTTCTTCAAACCATTTTTCATCAAACGGCTGATTATTGTAGTAAGCATCGATGGCATCTCTGTATGCTTTTACTACTGTTGCAACATAAAAAGCGCTTTTAACCCGTCCCTCGATTTTCAAACTGGAAACACCGCTTGAAATCAATTCCGGGATATGCCTTATCATACAGAGGTCCTTGGAATTAAAAATAAAAGTACCTCTTTCATCCTCCTGGATCGGGAAGTATTCGCCAGGGCGCTTTTCTTCCATCAATTGATATTTCCATCTGCAGGGCTGAGCGCAATCTCCCTTGTTGGAATCCCTGCCGGTCATATAATTGCTTAACAGACACCTGCCGGAGTATGAAATACACATTGCACCGTGAACAAACACTTCCAGTTCCATATTCTCGGGTATATTGACACGTATCTCTTTTATCTCATTTAAGGATAACTCCCGTGCCAGTACGACTCTTGAAGCACCCAATGAGTGCCAGAACTTAACGGTCTCAATGTTCGTAATATTTGCCTGTGTGCTGATATGGATATCAATATCCGGTACTGTCTTTTTTATGACGGAAAACATACCGGGATCGGAAACAATAACCGCGTCAATACCGGCTGATGCGGCCTTTTCAATGAAACCGGGCGCATTTACGATATCATCATTATGAGGGATTATATTCATTGTAAGGTACGCTTTTTTCCCGTTTTCATGAACAAAATCTATTCCCTCTTTCATTTCTTCAAAAGTAAAATTGGCAGAGGCAGTGCGAAGTCCAAACTCTTCTCCGGCTAAATATACTGCATCAGCTCCATATAATACTGCCATCTTAAGTTTTTCCAAATCACCAGCCGGAGCCAGAAGCTCGACTTTTTTCATATTTATCACCTTTCCTTAAGGCTTATTGCCATACCGTCCCCTATCGGAACAATGGAAGTTTCCAGTTTTTCATGGCTGCAAATCAGTTGCAGATATTCTTTGAGCCTGTTAGCGATAGTCCGGTGTTTATGCTGAACTTTTTCTTTTTGCGCAACAAGTCCTTTATATAAAACATTGTCGGATACCAGCAAGCCTCCCGGCCTTAACAGTCGTAAAGCATGGTTCAAATACTCGATATATTGTCCTTTAGCGTCATCCAGAAAAATCATGTCATATGTTGAATTGAGACATTCCAACACCTCAAGGGCATCTCCCAGGATCACCCTTATACGGTTATCATAGCCCATTGCTTTAATATTATTTTTAGCCATATGGGCCAACTCTTCATCGATCTCAACGGTATCGATCAATCCGGTTTTATCCATAACAGCAGCCATGATACAGGCCGAATAGCCTATGGCGGTGCCTGCCTCAAGTATTTTTTGAGGTTTATGCAGTTTTATGAGAAGTTTCAACAAGGCGGCCGATTCGGGCTGAATAATGGGTATATGATGTAAACCGGCATATTCCTCTATTTCTTTTAATAAGCCTGTTTCGCGCCGAATAGTCGAGCGCAGGAATTCAACTATTTCTGAATAATTAACTCTGTCTTCCATAATAAATTCTTTAAGTAAAACCTTTATGTGATCTATATGACACAAAGGCGGCCATTAGCCGCCTTAAAATATCAATTATATCCGCTTACGCCATATTTCTGCTGATCCTTGTTATGGCCTTCAAGTGTCTCATTGTAAATATTCGTACCATCAGGCGTAGCGAAGAAATAATAATAGTTGGTCTTCTCTGGGTACAGAGCAGCTTCAATAGCGTCAATCCTTGGTGAACATATAGGCCCCGGCGGCAATCCTTCATGAATGTAGGTATTATAAGGATGGTCTATTTCAAGGTCCTTATATAATACTACGCTTGTCCTTCCAAGCCCTTCATCTATTCTGGCGTATTGCACTGTCGCATCCGACTGTAACAAACGCAGATCCTTGCTGTTCAAACGGTTATGGAACACGCTGGATATTTTCTTAAAATCAGCAGGATATTTTGCCTCCATCTCAATCAACGATGCCAGGGTAATCACCTCATCTATTGTCATACCCAGTTCTTCGGCTCTCTTTTTATATTCATCGGTAAATACCCTGTCAAATTCGTTCAGCATACGTTCAATAAGATCTTCTTCAGTCCATCCTTCATCCATTTTGTAGGTATCAGGGTATAAGTAACCTTCAAGAGGATATTTTCTGCTGGAAGTAGCTTTAACGTCTTTCAGAAAATCAAATACGCTGTTTTCTTTTTCGGCAATTTTCAGGAACTTGCCTTCGTCAATATATCCTTGAGCTGCTAAGATCCTGGCTGTTTCAATCAAAGTTTTCCCTTCCGGGATCATAATATCCTGGGTAGGATTTTTAAGCGGTTCGCCGGTTAGCCTCACCATAAGAGCATAGTAATTCATGTCCTTTGAAATAATGTATCTTCCTGCTTTATATGCATTATCAAACCCAAGGATCTTGGATAAAATCCGATATATTCTGGTATCTTCTATAAAACCTTGCTTCTTAAGTTCCTCGGCAATATTTACGGTCCTGGCGCCGGAAGGTATTTTAAACACAATACCGGTTTCTTCGGTCAGCGGAACTGCAGCCTGCGCAGTTCCTTCCATGATAAAACGATATCCATAAAGAGCGCATGTCATAAATACAATGACACAAACCAGTACCAGTATCAGAAACTTTAAAAACAGATAGCGTTTCTTTTTTGACCTTTTCTTTTTTTTCGGTTTCAAGGTTTTTAAATTATCATTTTCTCCGCTTTTTTTTAAGGTGTTACTTTTTTGCATTATTCCTCACCTTAGCTCTCTGTTCAGTATTGAGAATCTTTTTTCTCAAACGAATGGATGTAGGGGTTATCTCCACCAACTCATCATCATCGATAAATTCAAGGCATTGTTCAAGGCTCATGTTGATAGGCGGAACCAGTCTCAAAGCTTCGTCCGAACCTGATGCCCGCATATTTGTAACGTGTTTTTTCTTGCAGACATTTATTACTATGTCTTCATTTCGTGAACATATGCCTACGATCATACCCTCATAAACCTGAACACCCGGCCCTATAATCAGGCTTCCTCTGTCCTGAGCGTTATATAAACCGTAGGTAACCGATTCACCTGCTTCCCATGCCACCAGTACACCTCGGTTTCGTTTTTTTATTTCACCCTTAAAAGGTTCATAACCATGGAAAACATGATTCATTATACCATTTCCCCGGGTGTCAGTCAAAAACTCTGAACGATATCCGATAAGACTTCGGGCGGGTATTTTGTAATCCAACCTTACATAGCCCTGAGACGGACTGTGCATATTAATAAGTTCTGCCTTTCTCTGGCCAAGTTTCTCCATAACATTTCCTAAATATTCTTCAGGAACATCTATTACAAGATACTCTACCGGTTCATATAATACTCCGTTTTTTTCGATGGTAATTACCTCAGGCTTTGATACCTGGAATTCATAGCCTTCTCTTCTCATGGTCTCAATTAGAATAGACAGATGGAGCTCGCCCCGGCCTGATACTTTGAAGGCGTCCGGTGAGTCTGTTTCTTCAACTCTCATACTGACATTGGTTTCCACTTCGCGAAACAGTCTGTTGCGAAGATGGCGGGAAGTTACATAAGTACCTTCTTTTCCGGCAAATGGACTGTTATTCACCAGAAAATACATTGAGATGGTCGGTTCATCTATATCGACAAAAGGTATTGGTTCCGGATGATCTTTATCACATATGGTCTCACCTATTGTTATATCAGATATCCCTGAAACTGCGACTATCTCTCCTATGGTAGCCGAGTCTATATCTGCCCTCTTTAACCCCTGAAAATTCTGCAGGGAAGAGATCTTTATCTGCTGAAGATTGCCATCCTTTTTACAAATTACCGCCTGTTGGTCTCTTCTGATAGTGCCTCTTTCAATACGGCCAATTGCGATCCTGCCTATATACTCATCGTAATCGATACTTGAAACCAAAAGCTGCAGTGGTGCCTCGCTGTCGCCTTCAGGCGCGGGAATATGGCTTTTTATTGTTTCAAACAATGGTTCCAAATTATCCGATTCGTCCTGTAAATTATATTTTGCAACATGATTCTTGGCAGATGTGTATACGACGGGGAAATCCAGCAAGTCCTCATCTGCCCCCAATTCAATGAACAAATCCAGTATTTCATCAATTACTTCATCCGGTCTTGCATCTTTTCTGTCTATTTTGTTGATAACAACTATGGGCTTAAGATGAAGTGAAAGGGCTTTACTCAGAACGAAACGGGTCTGAGGCATAGGTCCCTCATATGCATCTACAAGGAGAAGAACACCGTCAACCATTTTCAGTATACGTTCTACCTCACCGCCAAAATCGGCATGACCGGGAGTATCTACTATATTGATCCTGGTGCCATTATGAATTATTGCTGTATTCTTGGACATTATGGTAATGCCTTTTTCACGTTCTAGGTCATTGGAATCCATAACTCTTTCTACAACTCTCTCATTGCTTCTGAAAACACCGCTTTCTTTAAACATCGCATCGACCAAAGTCGTTTTTCCGTGATCAACATGTGCTATTATTGCTACGTTTCTAATATCGTCTCTTACTTTAACCACTATATCACCTGCTGTTTCTATCTAATGTACTGAAATATTCTACTTGTTGTAGCTGAATGTGTCAAATATATATTATATTCCTTTTTTATTTACGCTGTTTGACAGTTTACTCTTTATTTTATTCAGTACATTATCGAAGGCCATATAAAACGACGGTATTACAATCAGTGTAATCATAGTAGAAACAGTAAGACCACCGATTATTACAATAGCCAGCGGTATCTGGATTTCGCTGCCTTCCTTTCTGGAAATTGCCATTGGCAGCATTCCAAGAATTGTAGTAAGAGTCGTCATTAAAATCGGACGCAATCTTTGAGGACCTGATTTGATAATTGCCTCTTTTGTATTCATCCCACTTCTTCGGAATTGGTTAGTACTGTCTATCAGAACGATAGCGTTATCCACTACTATACCCACCAGGATGATAATGCCTATAAATGCCGGTACACTTAATGTTTTGTCTGTTATAAGCAAAGCCATCAAACCTCCGGTAAGCGCCAGAGGAACTGTCAATAGCATGATAAAAGGGTGAAGGAATGATTCGAATTGAGCTGCCAGCAGCATATATACAATAATAACAGACAGTATCAGCGCATCTAAAAGCGCATCAAATGAATCAATAAAATCTTTTTGCTGTCCGGCATATGAATAGGAGTATCCTGTTGGAAAATCATATAATGAAAAAGCTTTGTCTATATCAGCTGTTACTTTATTGATAGACCTGCCTTTTAAATTTGCTGTTATTGATACTGTTTTCTTTTGGTCATTTCTTATTATATTCGGTGTAGACCTTTCCAGCTCTATTTTTGCTATCTCCATTAATGGAACGCTGATACCTGCAGGACTTTGAACCATTATATTCTCTATATCATTGAGGTTTCCATATATTTTGCCATGCATACTTACAATCACATCTATATCGGAACCTCTGTATTCATACCTTGTTGCGGTGATTCCGTTTAGACATATTCGAACAGCCTGGCCGACCTGAGCAGGAGTAAGGCCATATATAAGTGCTTTATCTCTGTCAATTCTTATAACAGCCTCTTCTATTTCTTCATCTACTGAGCTCTCAGGCATATCGATTCCTTTAATGTTTTTTAATATTGCCATTAAATCCGAAGAAATCTTCTTTAAAGTATCATAATCTTCCCCGGAAACTCTGATATCAACTGCGCTGTATCCGATTGAAAACCCCATTACACGACTTTCTTCATTTACTTTAATTTTTGCGCCTGCAATATCTTTAAGCTTGTTTCTTATCTCTTCCGATATTTGTTCGATTGTTTTACTGCGTTCTTCGATGCTGCCGATATCAACTGATATAGTGGCCTTTTCGGTAGTTGATCTATCCAGTACGTATCCTGAATTCCCGATTGTCATACTTATGCTTTGAACCTCGGGTATTTCCTTAATACGGCTCTGCACCATAAAAGCCATTTCATTTGTTTCTGAAAGTGTGCTTCCTTTCGGCAGAATAACCTCAACCTGTACTATACCTTCATCCATGGGAGGAAAGTATTCGAACCCAATAATGGGTAATGTGAATAATGATAATATAAACAGGATTACCGCAATACAAATTACTATTCTCGGTCTGTTGAGGGACGCTTTTAATAATTTTTCATAGCTTCTTGCCAAGGAATTATAAAAAGCATCCCAGATATCGAACAGATTTTTTAGAAAAGTTTTTAGTCTTCGTCTCTTACTCTTTAGATTTTTATTATTATATTCTATACTCAGAATCCTTGATGCCATCATGGGGAGAAATGTTATTGCCACAAGCAATGATGCCATAAGGGAAAAGGTTATTATAAGTCCCATTTCTTTAAACACTTTACCCGTCATACCTTCAACAAAAATGATGGGGACAAAAACTATGACGGTTGTTAAAGTGGATGCTGTAATTGAAAGCATAACTTCTTTTGTTCCCGATTCGGCAGCCTGTATCATTTCCAAACCCTCATACCGGTGCCTGTAGATATTTTCCAGAACTACTATGGAACTGTCTACCATCATGCCTACTCCCAGAGCAAATCCGGCAAGTGAAATGAGATTCAGACTGATTCCCGAAAAATACATCAATACAAATGATGTAACTATTGAAACCGGCATGGATACAGCTATTATCAGCGTTGCCCTTATATTTCTCAAAAACAAGTAAAGTATCAATACCGCAAGAATACCACCCTTAATTGCTGATTCTGTTACGGTATTTATAGCCTGATCAATATATTTTGAGCTGTCATAAATGATTTTGAAATCCATTTCGCCATATATTCTGCTTAGATTTCTTATTTCTTTTTGTAATTCTCTGCAGACTAAAACGGTGTTTGCATTACTCTGCTTCTGAACCGATATGTTTAAAGCCGGGACACCGTTTATATAGCTTTCGCTTGTTTTTTCTTTCTGGGTAATGTTAACATCGGCTATGTCCTTTAAGAATACGATCGCACCCAATTTAACGGGAATACTTAGGTTTTTCAGCTCTTCAAGATTTTTAAACTGCCCTGAAGTTTTTAGATAAACTGTCATCCCTGCAGTATCAATACTGCCTGCGGGTATATTCAAATTTTCTGTCATAATGTATTGAGAAACAGTATTTGCATTTAATCCGTAATGATTTAGCCGCTCAGGAATGAGTTCTATGCGGACCTCTGAAACTATGCCTCCCGAAAGTTTAACCGATGCTACACCGCTGATTCTTTCCAATCTGTTTATTATCTGATCCTCAACGATCCTCGTCAAATTCTCTGTTTCCATTGTTTCTGATGTTATGCCTATTTCAAATGTAGATTTAAAGTTATTTGGATCTATACGCATAACCATGATGTCTTTTACACCCTGGGGCAAATAAGTCTTGGCTAAATCAATCTTTTCACGCATCTCCAGGGCGGCAAAGTTCATATCAGTATTATCATTAAAATAGAGTATGCAAAGGCAATACTCATTGGTGGAAACTGTTTCAATGGATTTTAACTCCGATACTGTCGTCAATACCTCTTCAAACGGTTTTGTTATGAGCCTTTCTATTTCCTTTGGACCTGCCCCTTCTAATCTTGCAGTCACAACAGCTACAGGTACGTTTAGATCCGGGAGCAAATCGAACTTCAGCTTTGAAAGCGAAACAACTCCAATCAGGCTTATTGTAAGTATTATCATGATAACGGCAATGGGACGACGTATAGCAGCACCTGGTAAACTCATTTTTTATCCTCCTGTAACACAATTACAGGATCGTTATGCCTGAGAAACTGGTGTCCTTTCACTACAAGAAGCTGACCTGATTCAAGACCTTTTATGATTTCAACCATATCTTCATTGCTTATACCGGTATCAACGAATCTCTTGACAGCTCTGTCATTCTCTATTGTAAATACATACTTCCCGCTGTCTTCGGTAAGGATCGAATTTACAGGCACTATTATTATATCTTCTCTTTTTTCTGACATTATATTGACCTTAGCGGTCATTCCGGGCTTTATTAAATTATCTTTATTGGGTATGTCTATTAAAACATTGTAAGTAAAAGTTTCGGCATCAATTACAGGGCTGACTGAAACGATTTTTCCTGAAAACACACTTTTTCCGGCAGCAGGGATCACAATCTCCAATTCGCTGCCTTCCCGAATTTTGTTAACCACCTGTTCAGTGACGGAGATAACTGCCTGTAAAGTATCAGTATCGCTGATAATATAAGGTGTCATTGTATTGGAAATAAGAGCCCCTTCAAAAATATCTTTTGAAACAATTACTCCGTCAATTGGCGATTTTATATTGGTATTCTCCAATTGTTGTCTAGCCGTTTCAATTTGTATTTTAATTGCGTTATAGGATGCCTGAGCCTGTTTTAGCTGTTGGTCTGACAAATGTTTTTCTTCTTCTGATAATTGATCAACAAATAACTGATAGGAAGAATCAGCCGTTTTCAGCGCATTTTTCGCCTGTTCATACTGGTTCTTGATCTCATAGTATTTAAGACTGTTTATGGCTTTCTTTTCATATAGGACAGTCGCAATGTCAAAGGCTTTTTTGGCAGCCTCGTAATTATGTTCAGCGCTTGTCAGAGCAGAAATCAGCTGTAGTTTTCGGCTTTCATAACCGCTTCTCATTGCCGATACCAATTTGGCTTCGGCGAGAGATATATTGATTCCGGCTATCTTTAGCTGCTCTTCCAGTAATTTTATATTGGCTTCTATTTCCTTACTGTCGATGCTGAAAAGTATCGAACCTTTTTTTACTCTGTCGCCTACTTCATAGTTTACTTTCGTGACACGTCCCGGTATTGGAGATGCTACATATACTATTTTCTTAGGTTTCAGTATTCCGGTATATTCGGTGATATTTTCAAGGCTTCTCCTCTCAACAGGCTTAACGATTACAGGTACCCTGTCCGTTACTTCATTGGTATGCTGTTTATCTTTATTACATGATGAAAAGGAAGAAATCAGAACAAGTAAAATCAAACTTAGGACTAACCTACTCCCAAAGCCTTTATTGTAAAGCATCTTATCTGCCCTCTCCATTTTATAAGGTAGAAATCAGCGCATACAATAAGTATGGTTTTTTTGGGGTAAATTTAGTCTAATTAATTCAGTTAATTTTTGTATTGTTATAATTCACTTTAAGCTTTTTTTGATATTCTCGATTTCTTCCAGGGCTCTTTTTGAAATCTTGATATACCTTTCCTTCTTATTCCTGTTTTTTTCGTTCAGTGGTTCAATAATCCCGAAATTGATATTCATAGGTTGAAATTTATCAACTGAAGGATTTGAAATGTATCCGGCCAAGGCTCCGATAGCGGTATTGCCCGGGAAAATCAAATCTTCCTGCTGTCTGAACTGTCTTGCCGCATTTATTCCGGCAACAAGACCGGAAGACGTGGATTCGATATATCCTTCAACTCCGGTCATCTGACCCGCAAAGAAAAGCGTCGGACGCTTCTTAAGCCTATATACACTATCCAGTAATTTGGGTGAATTTAAGAAAGTATTTCTGTGCATCACTCCATAGCGTTCAAATTCAGCGTTTTCCAGACCCGGGATCATGGAAAACACCCGTTTTTGCTCACCCCATTTAAGATTGGTCTGGAAACCGACCATATTGTATAAAGTGGCGGCCTTATTATCCTGCCTTAATTGTACGACAGCGTAGTACTCTTCTCCGGTCCTGGGGTCATTAAGGCCAACGGGTTTTAAAGGTCCAAACCTGATCGTGTCCACCCCTCTTTTTGCCATCGCTTCTATGGGCATACAACCCTCGAAAACCTTTATATCCTCAAATTCTTTTAGCGGAACGGTTTCTGCATTGATCAAGGCTTCATAAAAAGCCAGATATTGTTCACGGTTCATTGGACAATTGATATAATCCGCATCTCCTTTATTGTATCTGGAAGCCTTAAATGCAATATCCATGTTGATACTCTCAAGACGTACTATCGGTGCCGCGGCATCAAAAAAATACAGGCTGCCGACGCCAATGATTTCGGATATATGCTGAGCCAAAGCATCTGATGTAAGCGGTCCTGTGGCAACTATAGTAATAACATCATTACATAAGGATGTAACTTCTTCGTTACGCACCTCTATATTTGGATGATTCATTATTTTTTCGGTTACAGCCCGGGAAAATCCATGCCTGTCTACAGCCAAAGCGCCGCCTGCAGGTACTCGGGTTTTGTCAGCACACTCCATGATCAGGGACCCTAGTCTTCTAAGTTCTTCTTTCAGAAGACCTGAAGCGTTTTCAAGCATATCTGATTTGAGAGAATTGCTGCATACCAGTTCGGCAAATGTATCACTGTGATGCGCTGGCGTTTTTTTATGGGGCTTCATCTCATACAGCTTTACCTTTATACCTCTGTTGGCAATTTGCCACGCCGCCTCGCATCCCGCCAGTCCTGCTCCTATTACGTTTATATAGTCTTTCATTTTGTCTCCCTGCTTTTAATTTGTTTTGTTTATTATTTTACAGTATTTCGCGACAAGATTTAACAGGTTTCTATCATTGATCCGATTATAATTTTTCTGCTACATGCTATATAATAGCATTATACGTTAATAAAATATCCCGTTATTTTCTTCTTAATCAACAGCAGGTTTAGAATTTGGATATTATTTTTCTTCAATAAATGATAAAATAGATTAAAAACATTGTTGAGGTGTTCTTTCTTGAAAAGTATAAGAACGAAATATGCTGTTTTTGCGATAATAATATGTGCAGTTTTTGTCTCAGCTGCAGTATATATAATCAATCGCGGCAAAACATCTGAAAACCGGCAATCCGGCGTAACGCCGACTCCTATTGTTTCAGAAACTCCTACTGTTCCGGCTGCGACACCGGAACCTTCAATTACGCCCACTCCTACTCCTGAGCCAACACCTGCTCCTATTAAAGCAACTTTGGTTTCGGCAGGCGATTGCGTCATACATACCGCACTGCAGAAAGCTGCTAAAATAGAAGGTGAAGACCGGTACGATTTTACACATATGTTTGAAGAGATAAAACCTTTCATTGAAAGTGCGGATTACAGTATTGTCAGTTATGAAGGGGCCGCAACAAATAACAGGAATGATTATGCGGGTTTCCCGTCCTTCAATTGTCCGCCTGAACTGTTTGACGCTTTTAAATACGCAGGATTTGATTTGGTTAACAACGCCAACAACCATCAATTGGACAGAAGAGTGAAAGGAATGCTGGAGACCCGTGAAAATATCAGGAAACGAGGTCTTGACGTTATTGGTGCATATGACGGCGAAGAACCAAGATATTTGATCAAGGACATAAACGGGATAAAAATCGGTTTTATGGCTTATACATACGGCAGTAACGGCAATGAAGGCTTGCTTACATCTGAAGAGATCGCGAAGCATTTGGCTTTCTTCGACAAAAAACGAATGGAAAAGGAAATTAAAGAGCTCGAAGAAAAAGCTGATATAACCGTAGTAATGATGCATTGGGGCCATGAGTACTGGAGAAAACCAAATGAACAGCAGATCAGTCTTTCAAATGATTTGTTTGAATGGGGCGCCGACGTGATTTTAGGTTCCCATCCCCATGTCGTTCAGCCAACCGAGATCCGTACAGTTAACGGTGAAACAAAATATATTATATATTCCATGGGTAATTTTCTGACCAATCAATGGCATGAATGGTTTGATGATCCTAAAGACAAAAAATGGCTGCGGGAAGACAGTATACTTGTACAAATCGAATTTTTGAAAGATCCCGTAACCCAGAAAACAGTAATAAATAAAGTTAAGCATATCCCCACATGGCTAAGCCGTGAAGGGGTGGGAACGAAAAATATTATCCATAGGATACTGCCTATACCACATAAAAATTATTATGATAACAGTAATTACCCGGAAGAACTTATTAAAAAGGCATATGAGTCGTATGACAGAACAGTCGAGTTTTTCACAGACTATGAAAGGTAATGAATAGATATAGACCGTTTTATGTGAAATATGTAAAATAGGAACGCAACATAGCGTTCCTATTTTCTATTTCAACCAGTGAACCATTTCATTTATATTGTCATTCTAAACTCAGCGAAACGGAACGAAGAATCTATAAAAGCGCTTAAGATTTATCTTTTGAAGATGATTTAGATACCTTACTCTTACTTTCCTTTTTAGCCTCTTCAGTATAGTCGCAGTCAGGATTTGAACATTTATATGTTATAATATTTGCTTTGGTTTTTTGGGTGACAAAGTTAGAACATTTAGGGCATACTTTATCCGAAGGCATATCCCAAGTCATAAAATCGCATTTGGGATAATTTTCACAGCCTAAATATTTCCTTCCCCTCTTGGTCTTTCTGTAAATAACTTTGCCGGCGCACTTGGGGCATTTTACCCCGGCTTCCTCAAGGAAGGGTTTGGTATTTTTACATTCAGGAAAGCCCGGACATGCCAGGAATTTTCCGAATCGACCCATCTTGACTACCATCTGCCTGCCGCATATATCGCATATTTCATCCGACTGTTCAACAGGCATTTCGACCTTCTCTATTGCTTCAGCCTTTTTGACTGTATCCTTAAATGGCTCATAAAATTCTCTCAATACGGCTTTCCACTGAATTACGCCTTCCTCCACCTTATCCAGCTTATCTTCCATCTCAGCCGTAAAGTTTACATTCACAATATCAGGGAAATTGGCCACCATGAGCTGGTTTACGATTTTGCCCAATTCGGTGGGAACCAGTTGTTTCTTATTCCTTTCCACATAACCCCTGTTTATTATGGTACTTATTGTAGGCGCATAAGTGCTGGGGCGCCCTATTCCCTTTTCTTCAAGGGCTTTTACCAGGGTTGCTTCAGTATATCTTGCCGGAGGCTCTGTAAAGTGTTGGCTGGGTTCAATATTAACCAAAACAAGAGACTCCTTTTCTTCAATGGACGGCAGCAGCTGAGTTATTTCTTCTTCTTCATTGTCGGTACCTTCAACATATAAGGCCATAAACCCTTTAAATACCAGTTTTGATCCACTTGCTCTCAAATTGAGAACAGTCTTGCTATCCAGGGTTTTGGACCTTCCTTCTATTTCAACAGAAATAGTGTCAAATACGGCAGGTTCCATCTGACTGGCAAGGAATCTGTCCCATATAAGCTTATATAACTTATATTGGTCAGAAGAAAGAGAATCTTTAAGGCTTTCTGGGTTTCTATCAATGTAGGTTGGTCGTATGGCTTCATGCGCATCCTGGATTGATGATTTAGTCTTAAAAATCCTGGGTTTTGACGGAAGATATTCCTCGCCAAAATACTCCAGAATATATTTCCTGGCTTCGTTTAAGGCGTCATCTGAAATGCGTACCGAGTCAGTTCTCATGTATGTAATCAAACCTACGGCACCTTCACTGCCTATCTCCACACCCTCATATAGCTGCTGTGCCACCATCATTGTTTTTTGAGCACTGAATCCCAGCTTTCGGGACGCTTCCTGCTGCAGCGTACTTGTTATAAACGGCGGTGCAGGATTTCTTTTTTTATCGCTCTTTTTTACCTTGGTTACAGCAAACTCGGAATCATTCAAAAGATCAATGATCTTATCAGATTCTTCCTTGTTATTTATTTCCAGCTTTTTTCCGTTTCTCCCGTAAAAACGGGCTAAAAACGTCAAACCATCTTCTTTTTTAAATTTGGTATCAATGGACCAGTACTCTTTTGGAATAAAGTTTTCAATTTCAGCTTCTCTGTCACATATTATACGGGTTGCCACAGATTGTACCCTTCCGGCGCTTAAGCCTTTGCGTACTTTCTTCCAGAGGATCGGGCTGATCTCATAACCAACAATACGGTCTAAAATACGTCGGGCCTGCTGTGCGTCAACCAGGTTCATATTAATGGGTCTTGGCTGTTTTACAGCATTCAAAACAGCGTTTTTTGTGATTTCATTAAATGTAATCCTGCAATCTGTCTGTGGATCGATTTTTAATATGTGTGAAAGATGCCATGAAATTGCTTCACCTTCACGGTCAGGGTCAGTTGCCAGAAAAACTTTATCAGCGCTTTCTGCATCTTCTTTAAGACTTTTTATAAGGGTACTTTTCCCGGCCATAATGATGTACATAGGATTGAAATCATTTTTGATATCAACTCCTAAGTGGCTTTGAGGCAAATCCCGTATATGGCCCATAGAAGCAGCGATTTTATAATCTGCCCCCAAATACTTCCTTATGGTTTTCGCCTTGGCCGGTGATTCCACAATTACCAGATACTTTGACATCTTTTCCTCCAGTGTATTTGAATCTACTACACTACCTGCTTGTACAGCTATGATTAACATCTCTTAACACTCAATGGCAGGTGTTAGTATTTTATTTTATATGCTCGCTTTTTATTCAATCAGTATTTTTAATAAATGTCAAATGATTTTATGAAAAATTAGTGTTTTTATAGTCTATAAAATAAAAAAATAAACAGGCTATATCCTGTCTATTTGGACAATCGGTTTTAATCACGATCAATTTTCACTTATTCTTATGAAAAACGATATGATGGCACTTTATTATTCATTATACCAGGGAAGGTAATCTATGGTGTAATGTGACATAGGAGGCAATGGATAGCCTCCGACTTCATCGCCATCATCACAGACTACTTGAGCCTGGGGATATTCGCGATCTGTCATGACTATATCAGAAATCCTATAACGTGCCGTACCTGGACCGCTGATTACATCAGGCAAATAATCAGGGACCAAAAGTTCAAATAAATTATCTCCTTTTAACTCTTCAATTTTACCCTTTCCTTCTTCATAATACAATGCTATAGCGGCATCTATCATTCTTAAGTTATTCTCAACCATTTTTCGTTCTGCATTAACTGTAATAGTTCTATAAGCAGCAGTTACTCCGACCGCTGTTAGAAGTCCGAGAATGACGACCGCTACTAAAAGCTCAGTAAGTGTAAAACCATTATTGTTCCTTTGAAGTAATCTATACATTTATATGCCTCCTATAAATAATAAAAAAGAAAAATATTATAAAGAGAAAAAACCAAAATTCCAATAAATGATACTTTTTATTTATTGGCTTGGTTTTATAGGCATATATCTAATTGCGTACTTAAGTTTTCATTTTTGAACACAGAATAAAAATGTATATTTAATCAGTCCAGGGAAGGGTGTCATAAGTATGTTCATTTAAAACATGCCCTCCAACCTTTTCATTAGAACTGCTAACTACAGCTACTAACTTGTTATCCTTATTTTTTTTAATTGAATAAGTAGCTTTTTTAGGTCCGGAGATTGAATGCTCCAAGAATTTTGGAACCAATTTTTCGACAGATGTTAATTGAGTTGGATCGTTACCTGTCGTAAGATACATGCTAATAGCACCATTAATTAGCTGAAGGTTAGTTTCAACTATTCTTCGCTCCGCATATTCTTTTATTCCTTCATATGCAGGTATGCCAATTGCTGTCAGAAGTCCGAGTATAAGGACAACCATCATCAGCTCAATTATAGTAAAGCCTTTTTTCTTATTAAGAAGTTTTAGAAACACTAATTACACTCCTTTAAATAATAAAAATAATATAATTTAATGTATAATTGAATATATATTATATATTTGGTAAACAAGCAGGGGTGTGCGTCCCCCTGCCTTTTGATAACATAATATTTAATAATATTTATTTAATTAATAATAATATTTATCATTATAATTAAATAATTAACTACCGCTACTAGGACTTGCACTACTTGACAGGTAATGGTAATGGCCAGTAGCAGTACATGAAACAGTTCCAGTCGAAGTTAACGAATATTCCCCCCCACCCGGGCATTTAGGCTCTGCGTGGAGGTAATCTTTTAATAAACTATATACTTGTGCAGAATTACCACAATCTTCTAATTTCTTATCCTCTGCCACTAACTGTTGGGCTGCTCCTTCAATAATTCTCTGATTAGCATGACATGCTCTTAATCTGGCTCTATCCTGAGTGGTATTGTACATCGGGATTGCAATGGATGTCAGAATACCAAGAATAACAACAACGACCATCAGTTCTACCAGAGTAAAACCTTTAACGTTTTTTAAAAAGAGTTTAAGCATTGAAATGACCTCCTAATATTTTAATATTGTTGAATTTTGTAATATATAAATAAATGTAATAATACATTTATATATATTTAATACCAACAATTTATGTTTTTAGACAAAATTTTATTTATCATTCATTATCTTATTTTGAGTTAAATCCTGTAATTATGGGTATAAATAAAAATGCTACACTTCGTGTTTATTATACCAAAATATTCTATAAAATGCTATAATAAATTTCATAAAAATATAAGAAAGGACATAATAAAACATGAATACTCTGATAAAATTCGACTTTGATTACTTAAATATTGATAAATTACTGGCCGAAACTATAAAACATCACGCCTCAGATTTGCATATTTCAGTAGGTCTTCCTCCCGTCTGCAGAATTAACAGCCGTCTTGTTCATTTAGGAGATAAACCCTTTACAGCCGGGAATACAGAATTTATGGTTAATTCTATTTTAAATGCCAACCAGAAAAAAATCCTGCAGGAACGTGGTGAAATAGATATTTCATATACATCATCCGAAAACGATAGATGCCGCCTTAATATATTTAGGCAAAAGGGATGTTACAGTCTCGCCTTTCGTCTGCTTAACCCGGAAATAAGAGGATTTAAAGAATTAAAACTTCCTTTGGTACTTGAAGATTTATGTGCCCTTCATAGGGGATTAGTACTCATCACAGGCCCGACAGGTACCGGCAAAACCACGACACTGGCTGCTATGGTGGACTGGATTAATACCCACAGGGATTGTCATATTGTAACTCTGGAAGACCCCATCGAATATGTTCACCGACATAAAAAGAGTATTGTAAATCAAAGAGAAATCGGACTGGATTCCATGAGCTACGCCAATGCTTTAAGAGCTGTTTTAAGACAGGATCCTGATGTAATACTTATAGGCGAGATGAGGGATCTGGAAAGTATAGCGATAGCTCTGACAGCCGCTGAAACAGGACACCTGGTGCTTTCAACACTTCACACTATAGGTGCGTCAAAATCCATTGACAGAATTATTGATGTTTTCCCTCCATACCAACAGCAACAAATACGAACGCAGCTTTCCATGGTATTGCAGGGTGTTATTTCACAGCAGCTTATACCGCAAGCTGACGGAAACGGCCGTGTTGTAGCCACTGAAGTAATGTTAGCTACTCCCGCCATCAGGACTTTGATTCGTGAAAATAAAACTCATCAAATTACCAATGTTATTCAAACCAGCGCAAAGCAAAACATGAAGACTATGGACTCCAGTCTGCTTGAGTTGTACATGAAAGGCTTAATAACCGCTGATGATGCGCTTGGCTATTCAGTAGATCCTGAAAATTTGAAAAAACAACTATCCCAGTATATATTAAGCTAAATGATACTAAGGATTTGGTATTTCATTCCATGATATAATAACCCATTCAGAATCCGCAGGATTTACCATATGAGGTGGCTGAGTTATTCTGAATCTGTAATCATATTTATTTTCTTCAGTATATCCTGCATCAAAGTAGGATGCGTAATTGAGATACCTTGAAATCTTACTTTCTTCACAAATTTTCGAGCCTTTTATTTTCAGATTACCCGTAACGCCGTTTTCCAGAGTATCAATATCTTCAACAATAAAATTTTTGGCTGCCCTTAATGCGGCATATATCTCCATATTGTTCACAAAAATATAGGTATTTGCATAACTGGGATCGGTATATTTTTTCAAACCATAATCAGAAGGCCATGTTTTTGTCGGGATTATAATATTTTTTTCTGATATCAATCCTAACATATCATCAGAAAAATTATTACTAGAAAAATTATTACCGGATTCATATATTTCCGGAATCTTCGTATCCTTGTATTTAATTCCGTATGTTAGATCAGCATAATGAGGCGAAAAGTTCGTTGGGTCTCTACCGGTAATATAAATGTTTTCGGTACAATACACTGTCAGCTTTCCGTCCAATACTCCTGAAATAAATACCGAACCGCCTTCAACAAGAATTATACCTGAATTAGGAATATCATATGTTTTGACCTGATAATTATCTGTCATTGAATTTCTAATGTATAATTTATTATTTTGCATCAATATGCAGGTTGTTCCCTGAAAATTTAATCCTTTTGTTTTTCCTAAATACTTAATATCTTGATCTCTGGTAGGAAAAATCATTTTAGGCTGATTTTGCAACTTTTTGCCTTTAAAAGTAGGCGACCCGTACCTGCTATCGATAATACCGGCAGTTATAACATCGGTAAAAAATTTGGGGTTGCCATATGTAGTTATGCCTTGATTTGAAAAAACAGGACCGTACATTTTATCATTATTGTAAAATGTACTGAATGAATCATGAAAATTCAGGTACTGCAGATAATTATTTTTCTGTAGACGTACCGCTACTGTTCTTTTTATATCTGGATTATCTGCGGTCCAGCCAGTTGACAAAACCTCCAAATCTTTATTAAACGAAGGCTGTACAACTCTGATCTGATAATATCCCACAGTCTTGCCATTATTTTTGTAGGTAGTTGTTCTATATGTTTGAGGTAAACCCGCATTTTCAGGAACTAAGCCCAGCTCTTCCGAAGCATTATCTCCTCCTATATGGTAGCCCTCAGTTTTTCTATAAAATTCGATATCCTGGTTTAAATGATACATATAAGCATTAATCCCGGCTTCTGCAATCATCAGCGCTTTTTCACCTGAACCAATACGGGCTACATAGGTTGTTCTGTTATTATTATTACTGGCTATAATTGCTATAAAAACAAAAATAACAGCAATTATAATAATTACCATAGTCATTGTAATACCTTTTTGGCTTTTAAACATAACATAATCAACCCTTTCATACAATAATACTCAAGGAGAACTTATTGTTCGGGAGGAATAAGCCTTTGGCATATTCATTGGTGTGAACAGATTTCCTTCCTCATCTCTTACAATCAAATTAACTAAGATGGTTCTCCTATCATTACTGTGATCCCCTGATTCATCAGTGATATCTTGAAAGAGATCACCATCGGAAGGGTATACAACATTATCCAAAATTGACATTTGAGGAAATAATACTGCAGCCTTTATATCACTTGCAGTATATCTACTTGTGGAATCCCTGTATAAAAACCCATCTTTGTATCTGTACGATACCTTATAGTACATATTATCCTGGCTATCATAACTGTAGATATGCATCATATTGCCTGATGAGGAAATATTTCCGTTACTGTCATATATTACAATAGCATTTGTTGTTGAATCCGGTTTTGTGGCGGAGCGAATATCTTTAGCTAATTTAATTAATGCAAGGTCAACTTTATCTTGCAGTCTGCTTTGTAAAACAACATGATTGTATACTTTATTTGGATAACTAAACATGGTAATAACAGATAACATGACTATTACCATAAGTGAAAGTGAGATCAACATCTCTATAAGCGTTAATCCGCGATTTTGCTTTTTTCGCATTATATATCACGCTCCAATGGTATCACGATATATATGTATCCACCTACTTTGTTAATATCGCGCAAATCATCAAAATCTCCAAGCCACCGTTTTTCGCTTCCGGTTACCTCATCATGCTGAACGGGATCTACATACGGCGCGTTTTCTAATGTACAATTATTTAATTCAAAAAGCCTATATTCGCCGCCATCGATCCATATTCCAATATTGTAATGCCCTGATGGCCATAGATCTTTAAAATACTGCTGAAATACTTCATAGTATTCATAGTAATTGTTATAAGCAGAAGGATGTACTTTAAACATGGTATAATCATGTATTATCGTTTGAACTCCATTTAATTCCCAGGACAAATATATCATCCCAAATGTTGGTTCAACAGGGTCGCCGGTAGCTGCATCGACAAATCTAATACGAAGCGTTATGTGATTCTCAGCTGTATCCATATAAAAATTTACAGTTTCCTGATTTCCATTACGTACAGAGACATATTTTGTTAATTGCGGCAGATTCCATTGTTGTTCAATCTCAGGTGTAATATATCCACCAGGTAACATGGTATATACTTTATACGTACCTTCCAGTAAATCATCAAAAATCGCTTCTGTTGTATAATTGTCTTTCGTAACAGCTAAACTTGTATGGCGTTTTGAAGTTTTTTCCAACGGTCCTTCTGCATAAACGTAAGAACCAGTAAGAGAATCCGGATTTGCAAACTTCGTTATCGCTTGTATAGCGCATAACTTTGGCTTTTTCAATGCTTTGTCTCGTGAAATACTGGTGAACATTTCACAAAAAATTCTTTCAGATTCTGAAAAGGCATCTTGTGCGGTTATGGTAACCTTTATATTTTTAAAAGCTTCCGGATTATTATCTCCATCTAGCTCTCTTTCTTCCCATGTAATCTTGGTTTTTATGTTATATTCAATACCGTCAATCTTTTGTGTTGTGCTCTCGGGAAAAATTCCTTCGGGAAAACCGCCAATATTCCCAATCTGTTCAAAAGGGGTACCTTTTATTCGCTCTATAGTATCTGTAGCTAGGGAATTGGCATTTGAGCGAATTCTATTTTGATTATTAGCCTTCAGTGAAAAAACAAAAACAGGAAAGGTAACTGTTGCGATCAACGCTATCAGAACAACAGATATCAGAAGTTCTGCCATTGTAAAACCTTTTTCGGATTCAGAACATATTCTTATCACTGATAACACCTCTTAAACAAACAATAATTATTTTTGTTTGTTTTAATTTCTACATGGTAACCCTTAATAGTTCTTCTAAACAAGAATATCCCATTTTAACTTTTAACAATCCATCCTGACGTAGTGTACGCATTCCTTCCTCCATAGCCAATTCACGGATTTCATTGGTGGAGGCTTTATTTACAATGAGTCTCTGCATTCTTTCAGTAACTCTTAAAAACTCATATACACCAATTCTCCCTTTATACCCTGTGTTATTACAGGAAATGCAACCCTGAGGTTTATATAAAGTTACATAATCTTCATCAGGACTTAGAGGAAAGTCAGGAATACTGCTGAGGATCTCCTCCCTGCTTAAAGTATATTTTCTGCGGCATTCAGGACAAAGTACCCTCATTAACCTTTGAGCAATAACACCGACAAGTGATGAGGCAGTTAAATATGGTTCCACGCCCATTTCACCAAGTCTTGTTACTGCTCCTGCAGAATCATTAGTATGAAGGGTCGAAAACACAAGGTGTCCTGTTAAAGCTGCTTCAACAGCAATTTTTGCAGTTTCCTGATCTCTGATTTCACCAACCATAATGATATCAGGATCACTTCTTAAAATAGCTCTAAGACCGGATGAAAAAGTCATTCCCGCTTTTCTGTTCATTTGTATCTGATTCAATCCTGTAACTCTGATTTCGACTGGATCCTCCAAAGTGATAATATTTTTATGCAAGGAGTTAATTACATCCAAACTTGCATACAGAGTCGTACTCTTTCCGCTTCCTGTAGGTCCGGTAATAAGTATAAAGCCGTAAGGAAGCTGTATTGTCTTATTATACTGCTCTAAATAATCATCAAGGAAACCCAATTGCTTCAGAGTCATTATTTTTCCGCTGCGATTAAGGAGCCTCAAGGTTAATTTTTCACCATATATAGACGGAAGAGACGCAACCCTTATATCTATTATTTTATCATCAATTTTTAAACTGAAACGACCGTCCTGGGGTATGCGTCTTTCAGCAATATCCATACTCGCCATAACCTTGATGCGTGATACAAGCAGAGGATGTATATTTAACGGTTGTTGCATAATCTCATGCAATACACCGTCTATTCTGAATCGAATCCTTGTTGTTTTCTCCAACGGTTCTATATGAACATCACTCGCATGGGCTCGAACAGCTTGATTTATAATCTGATTGATTAATAACACCGCTGGCGTTTCATTGATACTGCCATCATCTTTAAGAACTCCAAATTCAACTTCTTCTATATTTGAGATATCTTCCTCAGAAATTTGATTTAAATTCTGGGTCAAGTTAGTATATCTCTCAATTACAGAGAATAATTCTCCGTCCGGAACCACAATAGGCTCAACTTCCAAACCGGTTAATATCTGTATGTCATCAATCGCAATAATATCGTTTGGATTTTGCATGGCTACCAGAAGCTTTCCGTCCCGCATGCAAATAGGAATAAGCTTGTACTTTGCCGCAGTTTCAGGCGTAATAAGACTCATACAGGACATGTCAATTTCCATGTTATTTATTGAAAAATACTCATAACCTGTCTTTTCCGCCATTGCCTGCGCTATATCTTTTTCTGTACAATATCCAAGCTCTATCAGAACCTGACCAAGCATTTTCTTTTGGCCACGTTTTTTATACAAATTTTGAACATTTAATGCATCTTGAAGTTGCTGTTCTGTAACAACTCCCTTTTTTACAAGGTGCTCTCCCAAGTAGCCTGCCCCAGAAATGAATTTCATCTTTTACATCCTTCTTCAGCGTGTTTTCAGTATGATTATCATTTATTGTAGAATGCTACGGCAGTGATGTCAGCTCTGAGAATTTTACTGAAATCTCCTGTACTGCTAATCTCAATTTCATCTATTCTGATTAATCTTTCACCATTATCCAATGTTTTTAACAATTTTATTAATGAAGCATATTCACCGTTAAATGCTATTTTTAATTTTAATTCTTTAAATGTATCTTTCTCAATTTCTTCTTCAAAATCTAACTCTGAAAGCACTACATAATTTTCCTTGGCATACTGATTTAATTGATCAATAAGCTTATTTTTATCCGGGGAGTCCGGAATTTTTTTCTGTAAAACATCGTAAGCACTTTCCAGTTCCACTTGATTTTCTTTTATAGCTTCCAGTTTTTTTAATCTTGTTTCGTTATACCTTAAAGTAGCACTAATTTCATCTATTTCTGAGATGGTTTTTTTAATATCCGAGAATTTAGTTACCGATAGCACTAATAATAAAATTATAGTGGCAGTGGAGGCTATTAACAGTACCCCGCCTCTTGATATTGCGTTTTTATTCATTGAACAGCCACCTCCTGATTATTTATCAGCTGAATCCGATAACAAATTCGAATCCAGTTTAAAAGTTATATACTTGTCCAAATTAATAGTATTTTCAGTAATAACTAATGTTATATCATCAATATCCGGTATAGTCTCCAACTTATTCACCCATTCTGTTAAGGCAGTGAGACTGAATGCGTTCCCTTCTATTTCACATTTACCGGCATCATTCATATAATTCATTTTAAAACTAATAATTGAAGTCGTAGGCTTAACAGTATTCCCTATTTCGGTAATAATGTCAGCCCACTTAGGAGTGGTTCCCATGGCTGTTTTAATTTTATCGTTAATTTTTTTCACTTCATTGTCGAGTTCCTCAATTTCTTCTAATGTCACGATCTGATTTTCAATTTCTAAATTTTTGTCCTTTAATCCTTTAAGTTCAAAATTCTTTCCAGCTGAAATGATACTCAGAACAAAATAAGAAATTAATAATAAGCACATTATTCCAATAGCGATTAATAAGGTATAATCCTTTTTTCTTGCCTGCTTATTAAGTATCCTGTATTCGCTCGGTAATAATGATATATTATACATTTATTTTCCCCCCATTCCTCTAATGGCAAGACTGATGCTTGCTAAATAATCAGGCACGTGAAGTTTTTTCAGATCTCCTTTATGTTCTTTATAATTTATTGAAATAAATGGGTTAGGAGTTATTACAGTAAGTCCTGTTATTTCTCTTAAAACATCCGCTACTATTTCCTGCTCTTCACAATTGCCCATAACGAGAATCTTGTCTATGTCCTCATTCGTCTGCATTTTGTGATAACTGACCGACGTCTTAATTTCTGTTAATAGAATCTCTGCTACTTTCTCCATTCTTTGTCTTATTGACTCATTAGAGGGTGGTAAGGTTACAGAGCGGGCAACAGATAAAATTCCTTTGCTAAATATAAGAATATTGCCAATATCGTTGTTAAAACTTGCTAAAACAAAGTTTCCATCATCACTTTCAATCAGTGCTGAACGGCCTAGAGCAAGCATTGTGGAGTCTATTTCGCGAATAATCAAACGAGCGCTAGTGAAAGCTTCGATAAAATCTTTTAGCATTCTTTTCCTCGCTCCCACTAATAAAACACTCATATATTCCCCATTTTCCGTGTTTTTTTCTTCAAGTACAATATAATCAAGTTCCAGCTCGTCAATAGGCACAGGAATATAATCCTTTGCTTGAAATTTTATCATATTTTTAATCTTATCTTTGGGTGCCTTGGGAAACATAGCAAAACGTATTATTATATCCTGATTATTAACTCCCAGTATAACATCTTTACTCTTAAAACCATTCTCATAAAAAAGTTTCGTTAAATAAACCGGGAACAATTGTTTATCAGAAACACGTCCTTCTTTGATGATCCCATCAGGAAGTTCAATCTTACCCCAATTAACTATTGTCGGCTTCTCTTTAGGGCCACTTATCTCTACTGCCCTTATTTCCTTCGAATCAAGTTCAATGCCAATAATATTCTTATTCAAAATCTTCATATTCCCAACCTCTAATTAATTTGTTTTATTAAATAATGTTCTTGCTCTTTTAGCTTCTGCTTATTTCCAGATGAACTTAATAAATAAATTTTGTATATTTTTTTATGTGGTAATAGATGTCGCCGCTGAGAAAATGGGAAGATATAAAGCAATAAGCATTCCACCAATAAGGAGGCCTATTAAAACTAACAAAACAGGCTGAATTAGCGCCTGAAGTCCTCTCGTTTCAGTTGCGACTTCCTGCTCATAGAATTCTGCAATTTTATCAAGAAGGGTTGGCAAAGAACCTGCTTCTTCGCCTACGGCTATCATATGTGTAACCATTGGCGGGAAAAATTCGCTTTTCTGAAGCGTTGAAGCGATACTTCTTCCCTTTTCAATCTCTTCAATAGTATTATCTATTGTTCTTGCCAAAACATCACTGCCTGCGGTAGGTCCTGCACTTTTAAGGGCTTGAACGATTGGAATACCTCCTTCAAGAAGGGTAGACAATGTACGGGTAAAACGAGCTATAACAGTTTTTAAAATAATGGAGCCGAACACCGGCATATTGGTTTTATAACGTTCCCATAAATCATGGCCCATTTTCCCTTTAAAGAAAGCATATACCCCTGAAATGATTGCTGTAATCACTGCAATCCATATGTACCATTTTTCTTTTATGGAATGTGACATTCTGAAAATAAACTTTGTTATTCCAGGCATTTCAATATTCGATGGGATAAACCCCTCGAATACCGGCACAAGAAAAACAATCATTGCAATAAATATTAACACGGCAAAAACTCCTATAATTTTTGGATATGTAGTTGCAGATTTAATCTCATCCTTTAAGAATTTTTCCTTTTGAAGCTGTTCAGAAAGTCTTAATAAAGAATGTTCAAGTATACCTCCAACCTCACCGGCATGGATCATAGATATATAAAGATTAGAAAAGATGCTGGGATAAGCACTGAAGGCATCGCTAAGACTCATGCCTCCTTCAACATTGGAAGCTATATTTTCAAGAGCAGATCTTAATGTTGGGTTAGAGGATTGCTGACTCATCGTAACAATAGCTCTTGTAATATGAATTCCTGCGCCAATCATAGTAGCAAATTGACGAGTAAAAATAGTTAGTTCTGAAACACTGACTTTTTTTCCTCTGGACATTACGCTATTCTTTGGAACATCATTAAACTCATTGATATCAAGTACAGCAAGATCATTTTTTCTAAGCATATCCAAAGCCTGATCCAGATTATCAGCTTTTATCTGTCCCTTAACAATTTGCTGATCTTTATTCAGACATTCATAATTATATAATTTCATATTGTCAGTCCTTCCTGGAACTATTTTTATATAATAATCAATATAACAATAATCAGTTTTGGATCCTTAACAACCTTTCCATTTCAGCTCTATCAACACAACAATCTAATGCAGACGACCGGCTGATTTTGCCCTGGTTATACAGCAGTGCAAGAGCCTGATCCATGGTTTGCATACCTTGTGCATGACCTGTTTGTATAGCTGAGTAAATCTGATGTTCTTTACCATCTCTTATCATAGTTCTTATTGCAGGTGTATCTATCATGTACTCAACAGCAACAACCCTGCCTTTTCCATCTATTGTCGGTATCAATTGTTGTGATATAACTGCCTTTAAGGAATTCGCCATTTGCTGTCTTATTTGTAACCTTTTGTCCCCGCTGAATGAGTCAATAATTCTCGAAATAGTTAAAGGTGCTGTTTGTGTATGTAAGGTTGAAAATACCAAATGCCCTGTTTCTGCAGCTGTTAATGCAATAGAAATACTGTCCGTATCACGCATTTCACCAATCATAATTACATCCGGATCATGTCTTAATACATGTCTCAATGCTGCACTGAAACTATGAGTATCCATACCGACTTCTCTTTGGCATACTTTCGATTTTTTATGCTTATGCAGAAACTCGATTGGATCCTCAATAGTCACAATATTTCTTGCTTTAGTTTCATTTATTAAATCTATCATTGCAGCAAGGGTGGTTGATTTGCCACTGCCGGTAGGACCGGTAACAAGTATCAAACCTCGAGGCAAATCGCATAATCTTTTAATATCATCTGGCACTCCCAGTGTTTCAAGTTTCGGTATGTAAAACGGAACAGCTCTAAAAACTGCAGCTAATGTTCCTCTCTGGAACATTATATTACCTCTGAACCTGGCGCACCCTGGAATTGCATAAGAAAAATCAAGTTCCAAATCTTTTTCAAGCTTTTCTTTCTGATCGTCTTCCAAAATAGATAACAACATGTTTACCAAATCAGCTTGTTTAAGAGGCGCAGCATCTATTGGGTTCAGTTTGCCGTTTATTCTTATACTTGGCGCCATTCCGACTACCAGGTGCAAATCAGATCCATTGTTCTCAACACACCTGACAAGCAGATGATCTATCGTATATTCATAATCAGATGACATACGGGCTAATCTCAAAACTTCTTACCTCAACTTTTTTCCATAGTCCCTTATCAATTATCTTTAATCTTAATCACTTAAAGGATTGTCAATATATCTGATATAATCTTTAACCAATTGTATGTTCTCAGGAGATTCTTCCAGATACATAATGTAGTAGGGTTCACCATCACGAGATACACTGTTGGTAATTTTAAAACTGGTTGATGGTATACCCGTTAAATCAACAAGCAATTTAAGTCTGTTATTTAAATAATACATTCCACTTGCACTATTCGAGAAATCAACTGGTACTTTAATTTTTTCAGTCGTAACATCCAGTTCGTTTATATAACTCATCAAAAATAGCTTATAATCCGCAGGGCATTGTATTATCATACTCTTTGAAAACTGCGGATAATTAAGATAGTTTATATCCACATTGTTTAAATTTAGAGTTCTAATACGGTTCTCAAGCTCTTTGGCTGTTATGTTAACTGTATTATAAACAAAGAAAACTGTATCGCTGCTGTAATCTTTGATATCAAACTTTTTAATTACCTCTTTTGCTGTTTCAATAGCATCTGCATTTCCTCTTATCCAAAGAGTCTTCAGACTTTTTTCAAAGGTAAGGATATCAATGTCAAGATCAAGCTGATTCAAAATAAGTATTATTTCATCAGTAGTTAAATATGTTAACTTAATAGGAGTTAGTGAAGAGCTTTCGGAATTAGAATTTTCGGGAATGTCAATATTGTTCTGAACAGCTTGAATTTGGGACACTACATAACTGCTTCCATGAACCCATAATGTCATAGGATTGGACTCCAAAACAATTCCTTTTGGTAGACCCATTTGGTCAATTATAGTATTCAGTTGATCTGCGCTGATATATTTCATAGTTAACGGAGTCAGCAGAGAGGTTTCTCCGTCTTTATCCACAAAGTTTTCAGCGCTGTCAAGCATTGAAATAAGGTCTTTTATTTTATTTATCTCCCGGGGTAATCCTTGAATCCAAATAACATTTGGATTGTTTTCAAGGATTATCTTTTTTACAGGAAGTCCCAAAACATCTATTTGTTCTGATATAATATCAGAAGTAATATACTTTAATGATAATTTAGTTATAGAAATCTGGTTGTAAAAATCATCACTTAAAGAATTCTTTTCCCCGACAATAAGTGCACTGCCGTCATCAATATATTCATAGCCCGCAAGATTAAGCACATAATCCAATGCAGTTTCAGGTTCTACATCCTGAATGCTTAAGCTTACCCTGTTGGATTGCCCTGTAAAAATTATGTTTTTATCCATATTAACGGCAATGGCAGATAAAACATCTCTAATATCAGCATTGCGCACATCCAAAGATATTTTGTCTTCGGCGGCCATAACAGGCGTAATTATGAATAATGGCAAAGCTAATGCGACAGCAATGAATACTATTAATAATGAAATGGCCCGTTTTTGTATTAACATATATTAAAGACCTCCTAAATTATTTTGCTTTATATCCTTAATTATTGTTATTGCCATCCGTTAAATCGAGTACAAAAGTGTCATTCTCAGAAGCCAATGTAATGCTGTTAGTTCCTATATTAGCCACACGCCAATCACTATCTCCTACTTTTTCATCAGTTTGAACTATATATGAATATTCACCCCATTCAATAATTGCGGTTGATTTTCCTTTGGAATGAACAATACCCACTAATTTCATAATAGCTTCAAACGGATCTTTTTTTACTTCTGTATTTTCCTGATTATTAGAACGTACGGTTTGCGGCAATACTTCCACACGGGGGAGATTAACATCGATATTACCATCTGCGGGTATAAAATCACCCGAATTCTGCGAGGACGGGATGCCTTTACCATCATTATTAAAACCACCGGAAAGAGTAAAAACTATGAATACTATAACTGCAACTAATAAAACAGGCAGCATAATTTTAACAGATTTGTTTTCATTAAGAAATTTCCTAAATGCTGTATTGCTATTTGAACTGATTTTCATACAAACATCCCTTCTCAAAAAAATATTTAAAATATTTAATATCTAAATTTTCTTTTATTAGGGTATGTTATGTCTGTCCTAAGATGTCGAAAAATGAACAATTATAACAAATTTATTTTAGATTTACCAAATGTTGACCGGATTTGTGTATATTATATAATATTTGCTATTTTGCTACAATATATTTTAGTATTAAAATTTATAATAATACAATTAGTTTATTAATTCGGCAATTTTTTACATAGTTTTACTAATTCACAAATTTTTAAATATAAAATTTTTTTGAAATGAACATTAAATCAGACTAAAATACCAATTCAAAATCTGATTTCCGAAAAAACCGGTTATATAAGTGGCAATAGCTATAAATGGACCAAAAGGGATAGCGCTTTTTCTATCCTTAATTTTTAAGATAAGCAGAATTATACTGATGACTCCTCCCAGGACAATTGCAAGAAATAATGTTAATAAAGCCAGTTTCCATCCAAGGATCATACCTATGGGAATAAACAACTTGACATCTCCCATTCCCATAGCTCCATCGTTTTTATAAATAATAAAGCCGATAATGGCTATAACGAACAAAATTCCCGAGGCGGAAACCATACCTATAAAGGGTTCATACCACAAAGAGGATTGATATAAAGAAAAAGGTTTCACAAATATATGATAAATTGAAAGAATAAATCCACCAACAAGTCCCGTTAATACCAGACCGTTGGGTATAATCATATATTTTAAATCAATGAATGTAACAGGGATCAACAAAGTGTACAGGAACAAAAGAGCGGCTGTTTCTATGGATAGACCATACCTTAAATATACCAGCAGCCATACCATTCCTGTCAAGAATTCCACCAATGGATATTGAATAGATATGGGCTTTTTGCAATATCTGCATTTACCTTTTAATAATATGTAACCAAATACCGGGATCAGATCAACGGGTCTAAGCCTGGTATTACAATCCGGACATTCAGAAGGCGGAAATATAATTGATTTATTTTCCGGGATACGGAAAATGCACACATTTAAAAATGAGCCTACACATGTACCCAACAAAAACATAAATATACAAATTACAATATGTAGCTCTTCCAATAAATCTGCCATCATATCTTTCCTTTCATCTTTCGTGCCTTATATAATTCATCGGATTCAGGCATATCAATCTTAACCGTTTCATTATCCTCTATTAATAAAAACTCTTTTTCAAAAGTCATACACCCTATTTCCGATGCTTTTATATCATTTTCATGCAATACTTTTAATAGCTCACCTCCATCAGGTGTTACGATAATCATGGAACCGCTTGAGATAAGCTTTAAAGGATCAAGACCTAGAAAACTACAGATACGGCGGGTCTCCTCCAGGATAGGAATTTTACGTTTTTCTATTCTAAATCCATAGCCACTGGCTGTTCCTATTTCCCATAGGGCGCCAAGCACCCCGCCTTCGGTTACGTCATGCATGCAGCTGACACCGTATTTGGCAGCCAATAGGCCTTCCTTAACAACACTAATTGAATTCAACAGTTTTTTCGCATTGTCAACCAATTCCGACCCGAATTCCTTTTTCAGTTCCTGTTCGAATAACCATGCCAGTATTGCAGTTCCCTCAGTAGCGGCAAACTGTGTCAAAATGATGGAATCACCGGGTTTAGCGCCTCCGGTTTTTATCAAAGTATTTTTTTTAGCTTTGCCAATAGCCGTTATGCTTAAAACCAAGCGATTAACAGCGTCCGTAATCTCGGTATGGCCTCCCAAGACATCGATCTTCATGGCCGATGAGGCTTCTTTTATTTGCCTGAGCAGCTTTTCAAGGTCTTCCAGTTCAGTACCCACCGGTGCAAGAATGGTGATAAGAATACCCACAGGTTCAGCTCCTGAAGAAGCCAAATCGTTGCAGGCTATGTGTATGCCAAGGATCCCAATTTCATCATCTGCGCCGGTAATAGGGTCTGTGGTAACAACACAAATATCATCTGCAAAATCAACAGCGGCGCAATCTTCGCCTATACCGGGCTTAGTCAATACTTCCCTGCGCTGTGGTTCAGAGAATTGAAATAATAATTTTTCCAATATATTATTTGGTATTTTACCAATATCCAGCTTCAATCAACCTTCCTCCTTAGTAGCTGCAACTGTTTCCCTGACTTCCTGAAATAGCTCTCTGGCCGACTCAATCAGTCTATGAGGGATCTTTTCTTTTTGTTGTGGGTCGGAATAACTCATTATCAACCGACTCAGCCATTGAGTGCTTTCTTCATATAATCCAAGCCTTTTGCTTAGCTCACCGATAATATATAAACAGGTATATTCATCAAGCTTTCCTTCTTCCGAGAGGTCTTCCTGACTATATGCTTTTTTGTAATTTACAAGAGCGTGATTCAAAAACTTTTTTTCCTGTTCCTGATCCCCTTTATAACGGTATAACCATGCAATACGCATGCATATTTTTGCTATTTCAGACTTTAGTCCTTCGATACAGTTCAAATTCAAAAGAACGATTTTAAAAGCTTCGAGAGCCTGATCAACGGTTCTTGGGCCGGTAAACTCTCGTTTATGCCATTTACTGGTTATTTCATTGCGAACCTTTTCCTTATCATATCTGCTTATGTTGTCAAAGCTTGTCACATGAGCTCCGTATCCGCATTCAGGACATATAACCGCTTCATAAAATATAGGGTTTTCACCTTCATAATATGGACAGAAATCCGTATCCTGTTTTATAAGTCTGACAGCTTTTGACCTGACCTTCGTAAATTCAATTTTGGATACGCAAACTGGACAAACTGTCTTAGAATTATAAACAGCCTTAACTTCATCCATTAAGACTACGACCTTTCCAAGATGATTTTTAAAATTATCTTACCACTTTCTAAGTTTTTTAAACTTCAATAAATTTTTTAAAGCTTAATGACTTCGGTTCGGGATAATGCATCGTTGATAAGCCTCTCTGAATCCAGAGGTTTTTCATATTCCAGAGTTTTTTGAAGTGATGGTTTTATAACCGGATGCCTTGCCACAAAAACCGTACAGCAATCCTCATAAGGAAGGATAGATGTATCGAAAGTGCCTATTCTTTTGGCTATTTCAATAACTTCATTTTTGTCCATCCCTATTAATGGGCGGTATACCGGCAGTGTTACAGCGTTATTGGTTACCAGCATGCTTTCCATGGTCTGGCTTGCTACCTGTCCAATAGCCTCACCGGTCACAAGAGCCAGTGAGCCACTTTTCCTTGCTATTTTTTCTGCGATCTTCATCATGAATCTTCGCATTATAATAGTAATATATTCATGAGGACATTTTTGATTAATTTCTGTTTGGATCTCTGTAAACGGAACTACATGAAGCTTTATTCCCATACAGTATTCAGACAGTATTTCACTAAGTTTGATAACTTTATCCTTCGCTCTGTCACTTGTATATGGATAACTGTGGAAATACACTGCTTCTATCTCTACTCCACGTTTTGCTATCATCCACCCAGCCACCGGACTGTCTATACCACCTGAAAGCAACAATGTCGCCAATCCTCCGGTCCCTGTAGGGAGACCTTTCACCGAAGGGATTATTTCCGAGTAAATATAGGTATTCTCACGAACCTCCACATATAATATAAAATCCGGATTATGCACATCTACTTTCAGACGTGGAAACTTACTTAATATATATCCGCCTAAATCGGCGCAAATCCGGGGCGAGTCCATGGGAAAACTCTTATCTCCCCTTTTGGATTCAACCTTAAAGGTTTTATAGGATTTCCTTTCAATAAGATCTTTAACAATGTCCAGGGAAGTTTTTTTAATCTCGTCATAATCTGATTTGATTCGTACAACGGGACTTACTGATGCTATACCAAAAATCTTAGTCAATCTGATTATGGCTTCATCAATGTCAAAATTAGCATCATCAGATTCGATATATATTCTGCTCTGAGATTTTGTAATACTTACAGCACCTAAATCGTCAAGCTTTCGTTTGATGTTTTTTATAAGCTTGTTTTCAAAAACATGTTTATTTAATCCTTTAAGAAAGATTTCCTCGTATCTCACCAAAATAATCTTATCCATATTCCTGACCTTTCCATATTTAAATTATATTTATAATCTCTTTAATGGCATCAGCCACAATAACGGCTTCATCTTCAGTGTTAAACGACCCAAAACTGAATCTTATCGAGCCTTCAGCCCATTGCTGGGGAACTTTTGCAGCTTTCAGCACATGGCTTATGGCATTCTTTTTTGAACTGCATGCCGAGCCGGTAGATACATATATATCCCGCATCTCAAGAAAATGCAGCAGGGTTTCTGATTTTATTCCCTTGAAGGATATATTGAGAATGTTCTCAACTCCGTCTTCGGGAGAATTTACCCTGATTTTGCCGCTTAATGACGCGCTAAGCTCCCTTATCAAAATATCCCTGATCCTGCCGTTTTTTTCCTGATCCTCTTTCATGCGTCCTGTTTTGATTAAGGCTGCAAGTCCAAATCCCGCAATACATGGCACATTTACCGTACCTGAGCGGAGCTTTCTTTCGTGTCCTCCTCCCATGATCAGCGGATGGATACGGGTCCCTTTACGCATGTATAGCATGCCGACGCCTTTCGGTCCGTGTATTTTATGCGAACTGAAAGAAATCAGATCGGCGTTCAAATCCCTTGTATTTACAGGTATTTTCCCGTACGCCTGAACCGCGTCAACATGAAAAACTGTTGCCTTATTATTTGATTTGATAATCTGGGCAGCTTCATAAACTGGCTCTATTGTTCCCAGCTCATTATTGACAGCCATTATATTGACCAGGATAGTGTCTTTCCGCAGCTTGGCTTTAAGGTCATCCAACAGTATCCGGCCGTATTCATCAACTTCAAGATACTCAACCTGATATCCTATCCTCTCTAACTCTTTCAGGGACTCTAAAGAAGCAGCATGCTCAACAGGAGAGGACAGAATATGGTTTCCGGAACGCTTTAAGACTTCCGCAGTTCCTCTTATGGCCATGTTGACCGATTCTGTCCCGCCGGAAGTGAAAACCAGTTCCTCAGGTTTTGCTTTTATCGTTGAGGCAAGCTTGTCCCTCGTATCCTCCAGTATCCTCTCTGCCCTTAATCCCAAAACATGCAGGGACGAAGAATTTCCGAATTCTTCGGACATAAGTCTTGCTATAAGTTCTATAACTTCCTCATATGGCTTTGTTGTCGCGCTGTTATCAAAATAAATCATATTTCATGCCTCTCATAATATGTGTCAGAATTTGCCAAGTTAAATATTTGTATGATTTATTAAGCATGTGTTGCTTCTGTTATTCTGTGCATCAACTTGCATAAAGATTCTTCACTCCGCTTTGCTGCTTTCAGAATGACAACAGGTTGCTGCGCTAAATCCAGAATACTTTTTTGATGCTGAACTTCGACCAGGATGACAAACCCGGTTTTCAAACTTCTAGAATCCTGGTTTCAAATCCATTTTTTGAAATCTCCAAAAGTCCATATGTCGGATTTGGCAAACCTCTGGGGTACCCTATACTGCCGGGGTTAACGAATGTAATGTTCGATCTGTATTCCTGTAAAGGACAATGGGTATGTCCGAAAAGGACCAGATCGATATTTTCTTTTACTGCTTTTCTTTCAAGCCTTTCAATACCGCTTTTCACATTATATGAATGTCCATGAGTCAATAATATCCGTTTGCCTTCAACTTCCAATACCTTATCGGATGGAACATCATAAACAAAATCGCAGTTTCCAGGTACCATGATCACATCTAAATCACTGTAATGCAGTTTTATATTTTTCGCATCTCTGTAATAATCCCCAAGATGTATTACACCATCTATTTGAGGGTATCGAGCAATTATTTTTTTTACCGTATACAAATCTCCGTGTGTATCGCTTAAAACAAGATATAACTTCATTTATCGCTCCAATTTTTCAATGTTTCGGCTAATTTCTGAAATGCCCGGCCTCTGTGGCTTATACGGTTTTTCAAATCAAGATCAATTTGTGCCATAGTTTTCCCATACTCCGGAATATAAAAGATCGGATCATAGCCGAAGCCATTTTCACCCTCAGCCTTAAACGCTATTTTTCCCTCTATAATACCGGTAAATGTTTTTGTACCGGTTTTGGTGACAAGAGATACTGCGCATTTAAAACGGGCAGACCGATATTCGTCAGGTATGCCTTCCATAAGTGCCAGTACACCTTCATATCTCTCTTTATCGTTTTTGCAGCCTAAGAATCGGGCAGAATAGATGCCCGGCGCAGAATTTAAGAAATCAATCTCTAAACCGCTGTCATCAGCAACTGCCATATCACCTGTTATATTATGCACAGTCATAGCTTTTATCAGCGAATTCTCTTCAAAGCTGTTTCCGTTTTCTTCTATTTCTATATTTATTCCTGCTTCTTCAAGGGACAATATCTCATAATCATATCCTTGCAAAAGACTTTTAATTTCTTTTACTTTTCCGCTGTTTTTAGTGGCTATAATTAACTTTCTCATGGCTTCTCCCGGGATAAAAGTACATTCTTTTGTATGTCAATTATATTTTCGATACCTTTCTGTGCCAAGTCAAGTAAATTATCAAAAATTCTCCGGTCAAACGGACGTTCCTCACCGGTTGCCTGCACCTCAATAAGCTGGCCGGCTGCTGTCATTACAACATTCATATCCACAGTCGCTTTAGAATCTTCCGCATAGCATAAATCCAAAAGTTCATGGCCGTCAACATATCCTACGCTGATTGCCGCCACAAAATCCATAATAGGTATCTCACTAATAACCTTATTATTGACCAGAACACTGCAGGCATCCATTAATGCCACAAAACCTCCTGTTATAGCGGCCGTCCTTGTACCTCCATCTGCCTGGATAACATCACAATCGATTGTTATAGTTCTCTCGCCCAAAAGCTTAAAATCGATGACTGATCTTAAGGATCTTCCTATAAATCTTTGAATTTCATTAGACCTGCCGCTTATTCTTAAAGCGTTCCTGTCCCTGCTGTTTCTTGTCAGTGTGGCTCTTGGCAGCATATCATATTCAGCTGTGACCCAACCCTCGCCGGTACCTTTTCTGAATAAAGGCACCTTTTCTTCAACGCTTGCGGTACATATGATCTTTGTATCTCCAAACTCGACTAAAACCGAACCTTCCGCATATTTGTTATAATCTCTTATAATTCTGATATTTCGTAATTCGTTGTTTTTTCTTCCATCCACTCTTAAATTATCCATAACAAAAAACTCCATCCATATTATATCTATAATATGTTATCACATGTATGGCATGTTATCCAGAAAATAAAACAGTTTATTTTAACTTTAAAGAGTAGTTCATTTTAAAAAATTCCACCCTAAAAGTATAGGGCGGAATTTTTTTAATTGATCATTTTTAATATTAGCATTTCGTGAAATTGCCATTCCCAGCCTCATTCCACTGTCATTCTGTACAACAGCGAAGAATCTGACCAAACAGTCATCCTGAACGTTAGCGAAGGATCCTTCACATGTTGACATATAAGATCCTTCACTCCACTTCGTGCCGTTCATGATGACAAGCGGGGTTACGCTGCACTCCGCTCAAGACAACAAGAAATTATGTAAATCAAATCCCGGAGTTTAGTATCTGTATAATACTGTTTGCTATTGATTCGGCCGCTTTCTGAATAAAGGAATCGGTATTCAAAAGGGCCAAATCGCCCGGATCAGACATGCATGCGACTTCAGCAAGGATGGCAGGCATCCTGGTATCTCTTAAAACAACAGTGTTCTGTCGTGCCTGTATGCCGATTTTTTCCGTTCCCAGATCCTTTACAAGGTTATCCAGCATGATTTGCGCGAAGGGTTTCCCTCTATAACTTGTATAGTGATACAGAACCATGGATCCCTTGATTCCGCTGGGCATACTGTTATTATGAATACTTACGAACAAATAAGCATTCAGGTCATTTGCAAATTTGACTCTGTCACTCAAACTCACTGTTTTATCGGTTGTTCGGGTAAGCGCTACATTTACTCCCTTGGATTTCAGTATTTTTTCACATCTTAAAGCTATATCCAAATTGTATACTTTTTCATAGTACTGTCCAAAAACCGCCCCGGGATCAGTTCCACCATGGCCGGGATCTAATACCACCAGCTTAGATGTGTCAGAACCGCCTGTTCCGGAGGTTACCGCAACAATAAGTTCATCTTTATTTGAGCCTGTAACTATCTCAAATTTCTTGTTTGCATCTTTCTTATTAATAGTCAAAAATGAACTGCCGGAAGTTGAATACAGATCTATTGACTTTATAAGACTGTCGTTTATATTCATGGAGCCGCTACCTAGATTAACAATGCTGGTTGGTATCATAAAAGTAACAGTTCCCTTGCTGCCAGTATCATCAACAATAATTTTGTCTTTGTATGTATTAAATTTATCGACTATACCTTTTCCGGTTATTATCAAAGCAGTTTTGCCATCACCGTTTCCTGGCTTTATATTATTCAACGTTGATGTTGATGGCTTCGGTGTTGAAGAAGGTGACGGCTGAGGGCTGGGTTTTGGTGAAGCAACAGGAGTTGATGATGGTACGGGATTATTCACAGGCACCGATGTATTCCCTGCCTTGATTACAAACGTAGAATTACCTCCTGTTATACTATGAGAATATGTAATTGTATTATTATACGGAATACGTATTATAGTGCTGTTCTGCTTATTATTAAAGCTTATAAGCGCTCCGTAGATAATTGAATTTCCGGTTAAATACCCTTCGGTAAATCTGGTGTCTTTTCCGGGAATAGTTATCTGAAGCATTTTTTCTTTTTCTCGCAGCTCAAATCGAGGTATATTGCCATTGTTAGTATCTGTTAAGGTTATACCTTTAAGGGTTATAGTGCAGGTGTCACCCGACGTTGTTATGGATAAAGGTCCATTACTGGTTTTTGCCCCTGATACATTAGAGGAACTGCCGCTTCCACTGGTATTGGTCGGGACCGGTGTTGTTGATGGCTTTGGAGTTGCAGTTACAGATGGTGCCGGTGAAGAAGGTGCAGGTGTAGTACTTGGCGAAGGAGACGGTGTACTGGGAGTATTGGCTGATGTTGAACCTTTTCCAAGCGTTAGTATTATAGACTTGCCGTCTGATGAAACAGAAAATGCATAGACCGGCTTTGTCGTTGTTTCCACGACAACATTTGTTCTTTTGGGATCGGACATGTTTGCTAGACGTATTTGAACAACTGAGCCTTTATTTATATCAAATTTAATAGTTTTCGACACATCGACATTATCAATTTCAAAACATAATCTGTAGTTTTTGTAAGATCCTTCGGGAGCTATAAGATATTGCTTTGAAATCTTTGTTGAGGAAGAGTATATACGGATTTCTTCAGTATTATTATTCTGGGAATATGTAACCTTAGAAACCGAGCCCCCCGTTGACATTTCAAGAATTCCTGATGCTTGCACCTGTAAAGGCATTATCAACAGAGAGATTATTATACAGAAAACAAGCTGGATTGACATGATTTTCTTCATAATCCGCACCTCTTGGTTTTTTCTTTCGTATTCAATGTCTATTTTACCACTTTTTTGGGATATCTAATTAAACAATAATATTACAAGTTCTTTTCATTATTGCCTAAAAATCATATACAGGCTTTTTGGGGTGATCGGATTCCCAATAAGAATAAAAACAACCGCAATATTTTTGCATATAATAATGCTTACCCCTGGAAATCTCTCTTCCTTTTCTATAGAGTTCTCTGAAATCTTCGTAATAGAAATTAATGCCGTATTTATCGGCAATATCCTGACCCATGCTTTTAATAAGTTCATGGTCCTGATATGGGCTTATCAACAGGCTTGTGGTAAAAGCGTCAAAAGAATTCTCTTTAGCAAATTTCGCAGCTGCGTTTAATCTTAATGAATAACAGGTTCTGCAACGAAGAATCTTATTTTCTCCCAGATTCTTTTTCCAGTATTCTAATTTGAAATCGTCATCGAAACTGATTTTAAAATCATACTCATCAGATAATTGTTCTACCGTCAGTTTTCGTTTTTCATACTCTTCAAGCGGATGAATATTTGGGTTATTGAAAAATCCTTCAAAGTATATGTCAGGATCATTTTTGAGTTTTTCAACTATGGCAACGGCACAAGGCGCGCAGCATATATGCATCAAGAGTTTCATATCTATCCTTCCCTGCAGAAAACCATTCCTTCTTTTAAATCGTGACCACAGGCATACTGCTGAGGAGTCATCCTTTTGCAGGATTCGGCCTGGATCTCACGTATCAGCAAAGCTCCATCCCCTGTTTTGACCCACATATCGCATGACAGAACTTCCAGGATAGTTCCGGGAACGATTTTAGGATCATTTATCTTTTCATATAAATAATCAGGTATATCAGCTATTTTGGAACAGCATATTTTGATTCTCTTGCCGCACATGTTGGAATAAGCTCCCGGCCATGGATTCGTTCCACGGATCCTGTTGTGAACAGCCAATGTTGGCTGGGACCAGTCTATCAATCCTGTTTGTTTGTCAATTTTTTGGGCATAGGTAGCTTTGCTTTCATCCTGCTTTGTTCTTGTTAATGTACCGTTTTCCAAAGCTTTTATTGTTTGTATCAAGGTTTTGGCGCCTAGTTCTGACAATATGTCGTGTAGTTGACCTGCCGTCATATCAATTGGAATCTCTATTTCTTCCTGCATCAAAATATCGCCTGTATCGAGACCTAACTCAGTATACATCGTAGTTATGCCGGTTTTTTCTTCCCCGTTAATAATTGTCCATTGTATCGGAGCAGCTCCCCTGTATTTGGGAAGAAGTGAGGCATGAACATTTATTGTCCCATACTTGGGTATGTCCAGCAAGCTTTGAGGCAATATTTGACCAAAAGCGCACGTTACAATAAGGTCGGGCTTTATTGCGGCAAATTCCTGTATTGTTTCCGGCTCCTTTGACAGTTTCAAAGGCTGATAAACAGGTATATTATTGGCTATCGCGTATTCCTTTACAGGAGGAGCCTGAAGTTTATGCCCTCTGCCTTTTGGACGGTCAGTCTGAGTCACTGCTCCGATTACTTCATAACCGTTATCAATCAATGCTTTTAATGAAGGTACGGCAAAATCAGGCGTACCCATAAACAATATTCTCATTTGCAACCTTTCCTTCTGTAAATTATAAGATTTCGATTATTCAATGATTATATGATATTTACTTATTCGTTTTCCTCTTCATCATTCTCCAGTTCAACATATTCTATGACCTTTTCTTCAAAAAGCACACCATCTAAATGATCCAATTCATGACATATGCAAACGGCTTTAATGCCTGTTCCTTCTGTCCGTACCTTTTCTCCGGCCCTGTTAATGTACTCAACAACAACTCTTTGAGGGCGTTTTACTTTTCCATACACCCCGGGTATACTTAAACATCCTTCAGTTTCGATTTGTTCGCCCTCGGTTTCTGTTATTACCGGGTTTATAAGCTCAATAAGCCCATCTCCAACATCGATTACGGCTATTCTTTTAAGAATGCCCACCTGTGGTGCGGCCAAACCTACCCCATTTCCTTCATACATAGTTTCTGCCATATCATCAAGCAGCTCAAGTATTTTACTGTTTATCTCTTTTACTTCCTTGCACCGCTTATTTAAAATTTCGTCTCCTTTTTTTACAATATTTCGAATTGCCATATCTGTTACTCCTTAAATACTTATTATTATTTTTAACCCATAATTATTATATCATGATTAACAACGCGACAGCAGTATAAAGGTTATTAATGTTCCATAACACCCTTTTGTTGCCCATCCGTTTTATAATCTTCTGTTTCGGTAACGGGCGAAGTTATATTATATCATGCTGACAGGGTCGATATCCACACTTATGTCGGCGCTACCGGTTTTGATCCTTGGAAATATATCCAAAGCATGATTCATAAGCTGAACCAACAGGTTAACGGATTTCGTTTTTATAATAATTCGCCATCTATATCTTTTTCTAATGATGAATATCGGAGGCGGCAACACCTCTGAGCATTCAAGCATATCTTCTTTATTAAAATCCATAAGTATTTGATTTCTTAAAGCTACCAGTGAATCCTTCGCAGCATCCTGATCATCGCTTGAAACTATAATAACGCCAATATGACAAAACGGCGGGAAATTCATAGCCTTTCGCATCATTATCTCTTTTTGGTAGAATGCTTCGTAATCCTGCGTCATAGCAGTTTGTACCGCATAATCATCGATATTGTATGCCTGAAGGATTACACGCCCGGGTTTTTCTCCCCTGCCTGCTCTTCCTGAAGCCTGCGTTATCAGCTGAAATGTCCTTTCGCTTGCTCTGTAGTCATTGTTAAACAGAGTGGCATCAGCAGACAGGATTCCCACTAAAGTAACATCGGGGAAATCGTGTCCCTTCGCCACCATTTGCGTCCCCAGCAAAATATCGGCTTCTTTATTCCTAAATGCGTTCAATATCTTCTTATGTCCATGTTTTCCGCTTGTAGTATCCATATCCATGCGCAGTACCCTAAACATGGCAGGATGGTTTTTAAGCTCTTCTTCCACTTTTTGTGTCCCTGTTCCGAATGCTTTGATTCTTTCGCTTTGACAGTTGGGACAAATTCTTTGTATAGGTTCCGAGTATCCACAGTAATGACAGAACATTTGCCGGTCATGTGTATGAACTGTTAAAGAAACACTGCAATTTGGACATTTGGACGTATATCCGCAATCTCTGCAAAGAAGGAATGAGGCATATCCCCTCTTATTAAGAAACAGAATACTCTGTTCCTGATTGATTTTATTCTTTACAAGCTCTTCTTCAAGTTTTCTGCTTAAAACCTTCCTGTTGCCTTCTTTCAGTTCTTCCCTCAAATCCACTAAAACAGTTTGAGGCAAAGACATATAATTCGGTCTGTTTTTCATGGTAAACAGCACTGTTTTTTCGCTTAAGGCACGGTAGTATGTCTCTATTGACGGAGTAGCAGAACCTAAAACCAACAGAGCCCCGTTTATATTACATCTGGCCCGGGCTACCTGACGCGTATCATATTTGGGTGTGTTTTCCGATTTATATGTTGGCTCATGTTCTTCATCAATTATGATGATCCCTAAATCAGATAATGGAGCAAAAACTGCCGATCGAACTCCTATCACCACATCCACTTCACCGGCTTTGATTTTACGCCACTGGTCAAAGCGTTCTCCCTGGGATAACCGGCTGTGCTGTATCGCTATTCTGTTGCCGAAACGGGATCTGAAACAGCTGATCATTTGTGGGGTAAGGGATATTTCCGGCACCAGCATTATGGCTGTCTTCTGCATTTTTATTGCTTCTTCGATCAGCCTGATATATATTTCTGTTTTTCCGCTTCCTGTTACACCATGAATTAGTATTTCATTAAGTTTGTTTTGCTTAAGCAGCGGTATGGCTCCTTTCAGGACTTTATCCTGTTCATCGGTCAAAACAAGTTCTTTTGGAATATCGCATTCAAAACTGTCAAAAGGATTTCTTTCCGTTTCTATTTCGGTATATGATATCCATCCTTTTTTAGCCATATTTCTTACGGTTCCGTGAGATACTCCTGCAATCAGCAGAATATCCTGCAGCGTACATATTTCCTCTGAATACAGGATCTCCATTATTCTTATGTAATGGATGCTTTTTACTTTTCCTTCATCGACCAAATTATAGAATTCTTCTTTGCTTATTGAAGGGATTATCGCTTTTACCGTCTTTTCACCTATAGGTTGTTCGAAAAACTCACATCTTTCAACAATGCCTCTTTCTATCAAATAACTGATGTCTTCAAAGCTTCCCTCTATTTTGTCAAACTCTTGTTCAGGCACGCCGTTCCTGCTTTTAGCAAGTTTGTCCAGAATAATCATTTGTGACTGGCTAAGTTCAATATCTTTATCTTTTTTAACGCTGTCTATATCTATAGTTTCGGTAAGTTGGAGCCATCTTTGCTTTTTAAGGTTAACACCGGCAGGAATCATTAATCTGATGGCATCTCCCCAGGTACAAAAATATCTTGTTTTGATCCATTGAGCCATTTTTATCATTTCGGAAGATAAAAGAGGGGCATCATCAACAATTTGGGATATTTCTTTCAGTTTTTTATCTTCCTCACCTTCCCAAACCTCAATGATCCATCCTGCTTTTTGCTGGTTTCTGTGTCCAAAAGGAACAATGACACGCATACCCGGAGCTGCTTTATTTATTTCATCCAATGATATCTTGTAATGGTATAGCCTGTCAAAACTCCGTGTCGCTTCTATAAGAGCAACGGACGCAAGAAGCATAGAAAAATTCCTCCAAATTAATACTTAAGGCAGGATAAATGTATCCTGCCTTTTATATTATCATCACCCGCTGTTAAAATCAAAGAAGCAGTTGCTTTGGAATATAATCATTCACTTTTCCCGTGATGACATTATGGGGCTAAAAAAGGGATTTGTATAAAATACAAATCCCTCATAATTTTAACAGGAATATTCCTTGTAAACATACTCAGGAATACTGCTGATATCTCCGCTGATAGAAAACACAAATTGGGTATCAAATTTTTCCGATAAAATTTTAATTTGTTCAAAGAATTTTTCATATTGCTCATCTTTTGAGACAAAATTAGAAAGAGCATCGATATAAATGGCTTTGATATCATAGTTCTGGGCAATCATGCCGCAAATAAAGGAAAGCAACTGATCCAGAGTTGAAATGGGAAATTCAGAAATATCTACATATCTGATTGGATGTTTAAGGTTGGTAATGTGATTGATTCCACGATTAATAAAAACAATGTCCCCGGTACAATTCTCGAGTAAAGCATTAGCGCCTGCTATGAGATATTTTGTCTTACCTATGCCCTTGTTTCCATAGACTACCTTTATCATGGGTATCGTCCCCTTTCTTAATCTTTTTTATTATTGTTTTCTTTTACAACCTCCATTTTAGATACTGAGATTTCATAAGCTACCCGCTCTTCAACTTCAGTTTCGGATATTTTTTTCTGATAGGTACGACTTTGAATACGTCCCCATATACGAATATTATCGCCTATTTCAAAGGTTCCGGCATATCTTGCATTTCTCCCCCATGCGATACAGGGAATATAGTCCGATTTATTATAGGCTCTGTTTACAGCAAGTAAAATATCCGCAATCTCACGTCCAAAAGGTGTTGTCCTGTACATGGGTTTTCTGCAAACGAACCCGTTTAAACAGATTTGATTAGGATTCTTATTTGTCACCTCCTCTTCCGATATCTCTATTTCTCTTGCAAAGACAGTAAGCATAAGCTTATGTCCGCCGGTATTGTTGAAATTATTATATGAGCGGAATTGTCCTTCAACTATAAGATAAAGATTCTCTTCAATGCTGTCAGGGCTGACCAGACGCTCTGAGAACATTACCGGTATTATATCATAGTTTTCACTCAACCGGGGTACCTTGATATAAACTATGTAAAAGCCCTCGCCATAAACCTCGTGACTGAACACCGGGTTTGATACTACCTTCCCGATCAGGCTTACACTGTTGTTTTCTAATGCCGATATTCCTGACATTTTAAATTCCAACCCCTCTCAAAAGTCTTTCGTATTTATCGAACATGCTACCTGATAATTATTATTCAGCATTAAGTTCGTTTAGAAGCCCTTTTAATGATAAATGGCAAACATTTGTAAAAATTTATCATGGTATACCGATACAATTAAAAATTACCTCTATAATTGAATCATATATTATATTTCACCAGATTAACAGGGGGTTAAACATGTTTTTTATTATATTTTACTTATTTATATTGTATTTCTTTAATTTTCATCTTTAATCTGCCTTCCGTCGTAACGGATTTTGTATTTATCTTTTATCAATAGGTCTGATACCTTTACACACTGAAACCCGTTTGAAGTTAAGTTTTCAAGTATCTCAGGCAAAACCTCTTCGGTGTGCTGCGTATCATTGTGAAAAAGAATAATGGATCCATTTGTAGTCTTTTGTGTTACACGTTTATATATATCATCCTTTGTCATGCTTTTTTTCCAGTCGAGGGAGTCAACATCCCACTGGATTGTCTGATAATCAAGTCTCTTTGCTACTTTTATCGTTGCGGCACTATATTCGCCGTATGGCGGTCTGAATAAATTTGTTTTATAACCTGTTATCTCTTCAAGTATCCGCGAGCATAACAATATCTCTTCTTCTATTTTATTTTCAGGTATTTGAGCCATATGCGCGTGTGAATATCCATGATTCGCAATTTCATGACCTCTGTCAAAAATTAGTTTTACTGTGTCAGGATATTTTTTGGCCCATAATCCTACTATAAAAAATGTACCTTTTGCTTTATACTTGTCAAGTATATCAAGTATATTCGGGATATCATCAGCTCCCCAGGCACAGTCAAAAGTAATGGCACATTTTCTCTCTTCACATTCCACCGAGTAAATCGGAATATTGTCATTGTACTGTCCTGAAGCCTGAGTTATATACTCCTTTGCAGTAAATATATTTATCATTATAAGGATTATAACAAGAATCAAAAAGAGTATAGGCACCAAGTTTTTTGTGCGGAATATGAACAACTGCATTTATTTTTCCGCCTTTAGAGCGTCCTTCTGTTATGAATTTTATGCTTATCGGGGTTACTTATGCATTAAGATGGATGCGCTCCTTTTAAGTTAAATTATTGTCATGAAATATACATGTATTTGCCGGTTATACTCTTTTTAACTACCCCCTTAAATTCCAACTCCAGCAATATCTCATATAAGTCAGTCAAATGTATATTGGTTTTTTCCGATAGTTCTTCATCATAAAGGTCCTCTATTTTTAAAGCGCTGATTATTTTTCTTTCCTTTTCTCCCAGCCCTGTTGCCCTGTTTTTTACCTTCCCTTTTCTTTTCTTTTCAATAGGAAATGTGCCAAAACTCAGCTCATCCAATATATCCTCAGAATCCAGAACTATTTTCGCTCCATCCTTTATCAATCTGTTAGTTCCCATGCTGTTAAAACTATTAATATTGCCCGGTATTGCAAACACATCCCGTCCCTGTTCCAAAGCATAATTAGCCGTAATTAGAGAACCGCTTTTCATACCTGCCTCTACAACAAGAGTTCCAATCGACATTCCGCTGATGATTCTATTTCTTGATGGAAAGTTGAAGGGCGACGGCGGACTTCCTGGAGGAAATTCCGATATTACTGCTCCTGATTTTATGATACGTTCCATTATTCCGTGATTTTCAGGAGGATAAACTATATCGACTCCGCATCCTAAGACCGCCACTGTTTTTCCACCCGCATCCAAAGCCCCGCTGTGAGCAGCTGTATCAATTCCTCTGGCCATCCCGCTTATTATGACTATATCGGATAAAGCTAATTCAGATGCTATTTTAAAAGCTGTTTCTATTCCATAACCCGATGCCTTTCGTGAACCTACAACAGCCACCATATTTGCTTTTGGTATGCTGCCCCGCACATACAGGACCAAAGGAGGATCAGGAATGTATTTGAGCATTTCCGGATATTCGTCATGAGGAATCGGAAATATATCGATGTTTTTTTTATAACACGTTTCAATAATGTGATTTACATCCCGACTTAATTCATCACTGTGAAGAAACGCATAATGATGATCAGTAAATCCTGCTTTTAATAAAACTTCCTTTTCGGCATCAAATACATTTTTGGCGCCGCCTAAGGCGGTTATCAGGTCTATTTTGATGGTAGTTCTTAAATTTGTGAACCTGCTGAGCTTCAGCCAGTATACCAGTTCCTTGTCCATGGTTACTCCTTAAACTCTTAACGCCCTGTCGAGAGCTCTGTATTGTATTGCCTCAGATATGTGCCTTGAATTTATATTTTCACTTTGTTCCATATCTGCAATCGTCCTTGCTACTTTCAAAATGCGATCATATGCCCTGGCACTCAAATTTAACGTATCGAAGGCATTTTTCAGAACTTTTTTCCCTTTTTCGTCAACTTTACAGAATTCCTTGATCATTGAACCCTTTAAATGGGCATTGCAATAGATACCGTATTTTTTATACCGTTCCTGTTGAATTTTTCTGGTGCGGTTCACCCGCTTTTTTATTTCTTCTGAAGATTCTTCGACCTTTTCATTTTCAATCTCATTGTATTTTAATGTGGGAACTTGGATATGTATATCGATCCTGTCCATCAAAGGCCCTGACAGCCTGGAAAGATAATTTTCAGCATCTCTGAAGGAGCAGGTGCATTTCTTTGTAAAATCCCCATAATATCCGCATTTACAAGGGTTTGCAGCCGCCACCAGCATGAATCTGCAGGGATATGCAACAGAATAATTGACTCTTGATATATTTGCCACTCCATCCTCAATAGGTTGCCTTAATACATCCAGAGTTTTGCGGGGAAACTCCGGTATTTCATCCAGGAAAAGCACCCCATGATGAGCCAGACTTACCTCGCCGGGTTTAGGACTGTTCCCGCCGCCTACAAGACTTGCCGCGCTGACTGTATGATGGGGGGATCTGAATGGTCTTTCGCTTATAAGGGGCTGTTTTTGATTAATAAGACCGGATACACTGTAAATTTTGGTGATTTCCAATGCTTCTTCAAAACTTAAGTCAGGTAAAATGGTAGGAAGTCTTCTGGCAAGCATCGTTTTACCTGATCCGGGGCTGCCGATCATGATCAAATTATGCCCTCCGCTTGCTGCTACCTCCAATGCCCTTTTCGCGTTTTTCTGACCTTTTACATCGGAAAAATCCTCAGAATACAAATTTTTCGATGGCATAAATACATTTTCACATGTGATGCATTGTATCTGATTTATGCCGGTAAAGTGCTCTGAAGCCTCCTTAAGTGTTTTGACCGGATATATCTCAATTCCTTTTACAACTGAAACTTCATTAACATTTTCTTCCGGCACCATAAGCTTGCTGAAACCAAGTTCCATTGCGGCAATCGCCTTGCAAAGCATGCCTGCAGCATGTCTTATGCTGCCGTCCAAAGCAAGTTCTCCGACAATCATATAGCCATCCACAGCATTTTGAGGAATCATTCCGGCTGATACAAGAATACTCAAAGCTATCGGGAGATCAAACCCTGAACCTTCTTTTCTGGTATCGGCCGGAGCCAGATTTACTGTAATACGCCTGACAGGATATTCAAATCCTGAATTTTTTATTGCTGCTTTGACCCGCTCTCTGGCTTCTTTAACTGCAGTGTCGGCTAAACCTACGATATCAAAAGCCGGAATTCCGTTAGATATGTCTGTCTCGACCTGGATGTGAAAACCCTCCAATCCAATGAGCCCACAGGTAGATACTCTGCTGAACATAAAAAACCTCCGAGTCAGGAACTTGCTCGGAGTATATTCTAACATATATAACATAATTTAACAAGTTATATTCTTTTTACTTATAAAATTAATATATGTTATGTCTGTTTATGTCTGTATTTGGGTTTAAGCAGCATGGCATAATCCCCGGACGGTACAAATCCCAGGCTTTCATACATACGGCCTGCATTGATATTACTGTAAAACAAATTTGGTATTTTATTATCTTTTAATATATCTTCACATAAATTGCTGACCACAAAAGAGGCCAATCCCTGATTTCTATACTCATTTCTTGTTACAACTCCGCCAATAGTGGCATATTTTGATGATTCAGTTGTCGTATAAGCCTGTGAAACGATTTTACCGTCTTTTCTAAGGACAAAGTATCTGCAAATCCCCATTTCCATACGTCTTCTAATACCTTTTTCGATTTCTTCCGGGAAATGATAAAACCTTGCGAAATCAGGTATGCTGAAAATAAGATCCGACATCTCCCTGCAATCGTCATACCGGGCTTTTTCAACCATCGGAGAGGGTTTTAGCATTTTATTATTTTTAAGGACCATATGAGTGGATGATTCAAGAAACATATCGCTTAAGTATGGATAAATTTGACTTAGTAAATCCAATTTCCCCATAACGACCTCCGGCCCCAGAAATGAAGCAAAAAAAGCCAGCTCTTCTTTGTCAGATAAAGGATCCTCGCTGTAAATATAAAGTAAATTGAAATACCTCATTATTACAGCGAGAATATCATCATCCTCATCGTTATAAAGCCAAATATCCAGAAAGTCTTTCTCAAATCCGTATTTTTCAATAAAGGACAAGAGAGCGGTGTTGATGCTCCCTCCCTTGTCCAAATAATTTACCACGTCTTCATAATGTTTTTTTCGGCTTTTTTTATCATTTTTTCCTCAAATATCCATGAAACTCTTGTTCAGCTTTCTTATATCGACCCCTGCCTTATCAAGATAACTCTTAACCTTATCAGTTTCAACATTTCTTTTTATACTCATCTTTGTAGTCTTGGCAAGCTCTTCATAGGTCAATAAGAAATATCGCAGTATTTTATACTTAGGGATACCTTTATTCATCTCTTTTATGGCAATCTCGATCTCATCTCCGATTTGCTCCCTTGTATATCCTTTAGCTTCGAAGTAATCTTTATCAACAACGATTTTCGCGCAAACCTGGATATCGCCGTCAGGCGCTTTATGGCCCCATGCGAAGGATTCTTTTACTCCGGGTATGACATTTAACAATATTTCATACTCCTCTGGAAATGCTTTTTTCCCATTTGTAAACACTATCATGGATTTTGCTCTTCCGGTGATCCTTAAATTTCCGTTCTCATCAATAACTCCCAGATCACCTGTCCTGAACCATCCGTCTTCTTCCATGACACGGTTTGTCTCTTCAGGGTTTTCATAATAACCCAGCATTACACTTTCACTTCTGGTAAGAATTTCCCCCATGCCGTTTTCATCCGGATTATCTATTGTGATTTCAATATCCTTCAGAGGCGTGCCCACAGTGCCGATTTCATTCTGAAACAGTGTATTTACACTGATAACGGGTGAAGTTTCGGTCAGGCCATAACCTTGTAAGAATGTGATCCCAAAGGTCTCAAAACCTCTTATGATTTCAGGACTGATGGGAGCCGCCCCTGACACGAACAATCTTAAATTCGGTCCCAGTTTTTCCAATACAGCTTTAAAAATCTTTCTTCTTACATCTATGCCCAGTTTCAGCAAAAAATTTGAAACTTTTGCAGCCTTCCTGATAAGAGCTGTTTTGCCCTGTTTTTCAATTGAATCCATAACCCTGTTGTATATCGCTTCAAAAATTGCCGGGACGCCCACAAGGACCGTAACGTTGAATTCCCGGATATTATCTACAAGGTATTTGATACCTTCACAATATGATATTGTAACTCCGCAGAGTACCATAACCATAAGTCCGACCGTATTCTCAAAGGTATGATGCAAGGGCAGCAAAGAAAGATGAACATCATTCGGATACAGCTCAATTTGTGCCGTTACTGATGCCACATTGCTTACGATATTTTTATGAGATAACATAACTCCTTTTGACGCCATCGTAGTACCGGATGTAAAGAGAAGAACAGACATTTTCTGATTATCAATTACAGCATCGACAAATCTCCTGTCTCCTTTTTCAAGTAATTCTGATCCCCTTTTTATCAGGGAACTCATTAAAATAAATCTTGCATCATCTATAGGCAACTCTATATCATCCATACAAATGAAGAATTTAATCTGTGAATTATTCTTTGAGAAATCCACCATCATTTCATGGTAGTTTTCGCTGTAAAAAATTGCTTCTACTCTTCCTCTTGTAACCAGGTTTTCTACTTCGTTTTTAGGCAAATACTTATCCAGAGGAACACCTACCCCTGTCCCATTGATTATTGAGAAATAAGCGACACTCCATTCATAGCGGTTTTCCGATATGACTGAAATAAAGCCGTCCTTAAGTCCAAGATCGTGAAGAGCGGTTCCCAGAGCATCAATATCATTATCGAGATCGATATACGTTTTCTCAATGACTTTTCCGTTTTTCTTAAATCTGAAAGCTGCTTTTGAATCATATATCCGTCTGCTTCTTTTAACTAATTCTCTGCAGTCAGAAACATAAACAGGCTCAAAATGTCCAAGTCCTTTAACAATTCTTCTGCCGTTCTCATTAACTATCTCAACAGATTTTTTCATATGAGATACCCCCAAATTATTAGTTGTTTATATTATATTATATTATTACTTGGTCATAATTATATTATAAAAATATAGCTGAAGCAAGACATAATTTGATAATATTAATTTCGCCCGTTAGTATCAAAAACTATGCAACTCTTTAAAATCTCCTTTCTGCAACAAAAAAAGCTCTGATAAAACCAATTGCTTATCAGAGCTATTATGCCGGAATAATATTAATTTAAACGTATTTCTTCATATATATCTTTCTGTAATATTCACTATCTTCTTTCAGGGATAATCTCCAGCCAATAACCATCAGGGTCCTCAATAAAATAAATCCCCATCTTCTTATTTTCATAACAAATGCAGCCCATCTCTTTATGAAGCTTATATGCCGCATCATAATCATCAGTAATAAAAGCTATATGGGACTCATTGTCTCCAAGATCATATTTCCCCTCTTTGTCGCGTAAATATGTCAGTTCAATCTTCTGAGAGGTACTGTTGTCGCCTAAAAATACAAGAGTAAAACTGCCGTCTTCTGCTTCCTTCCTTCTGACTTCCTTTAGACCCAAAGCCTTTTGATAAAATGCAACAGATTTTTCCAAATCGGTTACATTAATGTTGTAATGATCAATTTTAAAATTTGCCATATTATACCTCCAATTTTGTATTACTACATATCCAGAGTATATCAAACCAAAGCAATCAATTCACTATAATAATATAATTATGTTTTACAGAAATTAAACCCGTTACATAAAAAAACAGCCTAACACAGGCTGTCTTTATATATAAGAAATGATCACGAAAATAAACTATACTATTTTTGTTTTGCAACTCTCATTTCATAATTCCATATGGCTTTTAATAGAAAATATGTCCCGGTTATTACAAATATAATTGTCAAAGCTTCCAACATATTATGCGCCTCCCTCTATACTGTCATAAACTGGATAATCAAATTATTATCAATCTCTGTTAATAGTTTAACATATATTGATAAAAATTTAACACTATCATTTCTAACAAATTTTTTAATGTATTTTTATGGTTGTTGTACATTCACGACAATAAATTATCTTCTATGCCAATGGATGCCAGAATATAAAAAAACACCTGTACCATCGGTGTACAGGTGTTTTATAGTTATCAACTATTATTGTCGATATACCATTTCTTTTCCTATTCCAGAAATTTTTCCTTCAACAATAGGTTGATTATAACAGATTATAGTACCGTTATTAGTCAGGCTTACTCCCTTGTTTACACGCAAAACACTATTATAACTTATCCAGAGAGTTTTGCCGGCCGGAATTGTAATATCCTTGTCAATTATTATTTCTGCAAGCTCACCTACAGAAGAGTATCCACCAATTTCAAGCGTAGTATATATTGAATTTGGATGTAAAAAATATGCTATGTCATCAGCAGCATCTTTCCTATCGATTCTCATACTAAAAGAAATCTCATTATTTTTGCCCCCAGTTCTGATCTTGCCAAGCATTGTATAATCGGGCTCAAAAGAGAAAAGCATGCGGCCATGATCAGCAATTAATATTTCTCCCAAATTAACAATCTTACAATCAGCATAAAAGTTTGGAGTTGTGATTTTAAGTGTAACACCTTCATCAATAACCAAAACGTTTATATTTTTCAATTCAACGATTAGGGTGTCTAGTGTAATATTTTTTTTCACAATAATTACATTGGCTGTTTCCAGTGCCTGCATAAATTCATCTTCTGTACTTACATTAACACCGTTTTCGCGTAATAACTTCAAATATTCCGGATCCGGTTCAGGCTTAGGGACCGGCGCAGGGATAGTACTCTCCATGGATGTCCTATTTTGGCTCCCATTAGAAGACGTGTCCGCTTTTGATGTCAAGTCTATTCTTTTTCCAGTTACAGTAATATCAAGCCCAAGTGCCTCTGCTACACCACGGATACTCGCATAATTAGTATACTCATAATTATACATTGGCATTTCAACTTTGACACCGTTAACATAGAGCACATTATCGGACATGATAAATTGATAATAAGTCTGTGCCCCAACAGTGATAGTCAAAGCAAGAATAAAACCAAAAATAAACCCTATGATAGATTTTTTCATTTAATGAACCCCTTTTTTATTTATATTTTTTCTACAAATTATGGTAATATCATATTTTTCGCAAATTCAAATATGTACAATAAAAATCCACTATTATTGTCGATATACCATTTGTTTTCCTATTCCAGAAATTTTTCCTTCAACGATAGGTTGATTATAACAGATTATAGTACCGTTATTAGTCAGGTTTACTCCCTCGTTTACACGCAAAACACTATTATAATTTATCCAAAGAGTTTTACCGGCCGGAATTGTAATATCCTTGTTAATTATTATTTCTGCAAGTTCACCTACAGAAGAATATCCAGTAATATTAAGCGTAGTATATATTGAATTCGGATGTAAAAAATATGCTATGTCATCAGCAGCATCTTTCCTATCGATAGCAATACTAAAAGAAATCTCATTATTTCTGCCCTCAGTTCTGACCTTGCCAAGCATGGTATAATCGGGCTCAAAAGAGAAAAGCATGCGGCCATGATCAGCGCCGTGATCAGCAATTAATATTTCTCCAAAATTAACAATCTTACAATCAGCATAAAAATTTGGAGTTGTGATTTTAAGTGTAACACCTTCATCAATAACCAAAACGTTTATATTTTTTAATTCAATGATCGGGGCGCCCAGTGTCATATTATTTTTCACAATAATTATATTTGCGGTTTCCAGAGCAGCCATAAATTCATCTTCTGTACTTACATTAACTCCGTTTTCACGCAATAACTTAAAATATTCCTGGTCCTGCTTAACCTCAGTGTCAGTCGATGGCAATGTACTCTCAATGGATGTATCAACAGACGTCTTGACTGGTTCCACGTCATAAATGACATCATCAGCATCGGCCGGTTGAGGCACATCCTTAATCTTACTATGTTGATCCTCATCCTGTATACCAGTGCCATAATCATTGTTGCTTTCAGTATCATGGTTATTTTGGTATACAAAAGATTGGTCGCCTTTTCCGATATTCCTGCTTTCAACAACAGGCTCCAAATTTGATTCATCCGTTGGCATAGCAGTACCAGTTCCAGTAAAGCAGACAATAAAAACAGCCACTATAATGATAACCACCGACAAAACCAATGTTAATCCCGTACATTTCTGACTTTTTTTAATTGACAAAAGGCGTTCTTTCAGCATTTCTTTTCCCTCATACATCGTCGTGGAAAGAACTGTCCGTGGTGTCTTATTACTGGCCGCAATGGTTATCAAAGTTTCCCCATAATTCTGTTTGTCACTCTGGGACAGATTACGTATAACCGCCTCATCACAGGATAACTCGCAAATACGGTCAATTTCGCGTCGTGCTAACCAGACAAGAGGATTGAACCAATGAATAGTAATGGCAAGCACTGTAAGCCATTTGACAATAATGTCTTTTCTGCGCAAGTGAATCAGCTCATGCTGCAATATGTTTATAAGCTGTGTAGTTGTATATTCACGGTCAGGCAGAATTATTTCGGGGTTGAAAATCCCAATAAGCATCGGTGTTGTAGCAATATCGCAGCGGTAAAGGCGTGGTGCAATCGAGTCGCCGCACAATCTTACCAGTTCATAAATCTCTTCCATACGCGCCCTGGTACGCCTTTGACGCACTTTATTTGTAAAATGAATATAGCTGATTATGTTATACATCAGCAAAATCAATACTCCCAATATGTAGCCAACCATAAAGAATATAAATAAAAATACAGTATTTATTGTAAACACAGTGTTTTTTACAGGTTCAACCGCTGGCACGGCAGTTGTATGCGTATGAGTATCTGAAGTTGAGACAGTCTGCGGATATATATCTTTATATCCTTCAGCTGTAGGAATACTTCTTCCAACCATATTATCATATGATTTAATTATGATGTTCGGAGGCACTTTAGGCAAAATATTCAGCTTTGATACAGGAATCAGAAGAGCAGCAAGCGTTACCAGCCATAATTTGTATTGTGCAGATTTTGGTATGTAATTGCGGATCAGTGGTTTTATTGCAAATAATAACAGTATAAGAACGCTACCGGATATCGACATGATAATAATTGTGCGAAAAATATCGCATAATTGTGTAATTATCATATTTACACCTACTCTTTAATAAAAAGCTGTCTTAATTCATCAATGTCCCTCTCGCTTAATTGTCCATGTTCAAACAACGAAACGACGAGTTTTTTTGCATTTCCATTAAAAACTCTGTCTAGAAACGATTTACCTTCTGATATTTCATATTCTTGTTCAGTTATATTAGGGCTGTATAATGTTACATGTTCGGTTTTTGTACTGATAGCACCCTTGTCGCGTAATCGGACTAAAAGTGTTTGTATAGTTGATTTACTCCATTTTGTACTGTTTTCCAGCTCTGTTCTGATCTCGGTGAATGACAAGGGGCGACCTTTGCGCCAAAGCAACCGCATCACTTCAAGTTCAGAATCAGTAATTTTATGTTTCATTGTTATTTATCCCCTTTTATTACTATTATAGTTATATATTACGTTTGTAGTATTTATTTGTCAAGATGGTAATTGGTGCTTTTTAACCAATTCCCTATTCTGAATCCATATACAAAAAACACCTGTGTCATAGGTGTACAGGTGTTTTTTGTATTCTCATTTATATATCATTAGTTTTCCTATTCCATAAATATTGCCTTCAACAATAGGATCATTATAACCGATTATTCTACCGTTATTGGTCAGGGTTACTCCCTTGTTTACACGCAAAACACTATCACTATTAATCCATAGAGTTTTACCGGGCGGGATAGCGATATCATTGTCAATTATAATTTCTACAGGTTTTCCATCATTAGAGGATGCAACAATGTTTAATGAATTATATAGCGTTTTTTTATTCAAGAAATAATCTATATCATCAGCTCTAAGCTGTCCTGCATTAAAACCAATCTCTGCATCCCCTTCGATTCTGACCTTTCCAATCATGGTGTAATCAGGTTCACTATAGAAAATCATGCGACCTAAAACTAAAATTTCTCCAAGATTAACAATCTTACATTCAGCATAAAAATTCAGAGTTGTAATTGTAAGGGTAACACCTTCATCTATAACCAACACATTGATGTTTTCTAATGAAATGTGATCAGAACTTAGGACTATATCATCTTTCACAATGATTACATGAGCGGTTTCCAGAGCAGTCATAAATTCATCTTCTGTACTTACATCAACACCGTTTTCACGTAATAACTTCAAATATTCCGGATCAGGCTCAACCTCAAGGCCGGGTGATGGTAAATTACTATCATTGGATTTCACATATGTTGGATGAACATTATCATCGTCCTCATAAGACGTCTTGACCGTTTCTGCGGTAAGGTCTATTGTTTTTCCGGATTCAGTATCAAGCTTAAGTACTTCTTGGTCGTCACCTATACTCGGGGTATTATAATACTCGTATTTATTTTCAACCTTGATACCGCTTATATTGAGGGCATTATCGGACACGATCAATTGGTAAAAAGTCTGTGTGACGACTGTGACAGTCAAGGCAAATAAACAGCCAATTAAAATTCCTATGATAGGTTTTTTCATACCGGAAACCCCCTTTATCCCTTTATTTATATTATACTACAAATAATGGTAACTTCCTTTTCTTTTTACAAAATTAATTAAATTTTAATTATAGAATTTATTTAAATCTTATAACCTTTTTTGTTATCTCATAATAAATATTTTTTGCGTATAAGACTTCTTCTTAAGCGATCTGAGAAGAGTCTACTGATTATTCAATTATTCTAAATTTTTACCAGAAAATTATAATTATGATTTGTGAATATAACAAAAAACCTCGAAAGCATTTTGCCTTCAAGGTTTAAATTGGAGCTGGAGGACGGACTCGAACCCCCGACCTGCTGATTACAAGTCAGCTGCTCTACCTGCTGAGCTACTCCAGCACAAATATTAATATATTTATAATGGTGACCCCTAGGGGACTCGAACCCCTGTTACCGCCGTGAGAGGGCGGTGTCTTAACCGCTTGACCAAGGGGCCATTGTCTCTCGGAAAAAACCGAACAATGAATATTCTAACGGCTACTCCCCATCTTGTCAAGCGATTTATCACAAGTTTAATAAAAGATTCTTATTTCTTTTTCTTCTTATTGACTGCGCCGATATGTTTCAATAGCCGCTCATTATCCTTGTGAGACTTTTTCTTTATGCGCTCAGGTTCTTTTGTTTCACTCTTTGGCCGGCTTTCTTCATTTTCATCAATGAGAATAAAATCTATCTGACGAGTTTCCACGCTGGCCTTAATAAGCTGGACATTCACTTTATCGCCTATACGATATATCTTCTTGGTCCTTTCTCCAATAAGGCAAAGGGAACGCTCATTGTAAGTATAATAATCATCATCCATAGAGCTCAACCTTACCAGTCCTTCTACTGTATTATCAAGCTCTACGAACAAACCAAACGCCGTAATATTAGATATCGTCCCCTGGAATTGCTGGCCGACTTTGTCCATCATAAACTCGGCCTTTTTCAAATCATCACAGTCTCTTTCGGCATCCTGAGCCGCCCTCTCTCTTTCAGAGCTGTGTTGAGCAATACTGTGGAGAATACTTTTATAATGATCTATTCTTTTGTCGTCAAGCCTACCGTTTATTTGCTCCTTCATGATCCGATGGATTATTAAATCCGGATAACGACGAATAGGCGATGTAAAATGAGAATAATACTCGGCAGCAAGACCAAAATGCCAATCATGGATATCGCTGTATCGAGCCTTTTGCAAAGAACGTAATATGGTCATACTGATTGCTTTCTCTTCGGGTTTTCCTTTTATTTGGTTCAATACGTCCTGGATGGCTTTAGGATGCACATCCCTGTATCCTTTCAATCTATAGCCAAAGGATCCTAGAATTAAGTTCAAATTCTCCATTTTTTCCGGATCAGGATCTTCATGTATCCTGTAAACGAAAGGTATACCTATCCAGTAGAAATGCTCGGAAACTACCTCATTGCACAGAAGCATGAACTCTTCGATTATTTTATTTGCTATTGTCATTGTATAACGTTTAATGTCAATTGTTTTCCCGTTTTCGTCAACTATTATCTTAGCCTCATCAAAATTAAAGTCAACAGAACCTCTGCGCCTTCTTCTTTCTCCCAGGATCAGGGCTAATCTCTTCATGTTTTCAAAATCAGCCACATGCTCCTTATAACGTTCTTTAAGCTCGGCATCATCTTCTTCAAGAATCTTATAGACATTTGTATATGTCATGCGTTCATTTATATGGATAACGCTCTCAAATATATCATGGTCAATGACATTCCCTGAAGGATCAATATCCATTAATACACTGAAAGCCAATCGATCCTCATGCGCGTTTAGACTGCATATATTGTTTGACAGTTCTTTTGGCAGCATCGGTATTACCCTGTCGGGGAAATATACACTGGTACCCCGCTTTAAAGCCTCATTGTCCAGATGAGATCCTTCTTTTACATAATGTGTAACATCGGCGATATGGACCCCTAATCTGAAGTTGCCGTCAGGTAATATTTCAATTGATACAGCATCGTCCAGGTCTCTGGCGTCTTCCCCGTCAATCGTTACCATTCTGAGAGATCTCAGATCCCGCCTTTTTGCTATTTCTTCTTCCGAAATAGTTGTAGGAATGGCCTGTGCTTCCTTGATAACCTCATCGGGAAACTCATAAGGTATGTTGTACGCACGTATTATCGACATGACGTCAACACCCTTTTCGTCTTCATACCCCAGTATCTCAATTATGCGTCCTTCCGCATTTCTATTCTTTTCAGGCCATTTGGTGATCTCAACAACTACTTTCTGTCCTTTTTCAGCCCCGTTTATATAATCTTTAGGTATGAAAATATCTCCGGAAAGCCTGGAATGATCCGGTGTAACAAAGCCAAAATGCTCACTCCTGTCAAACTTTCCGACAATGGTTTTATTTACACGTTTAATGATGTTTATTATTTCTCCCTCTTGATGTCCGTTGCCGGAAGCATGACGGCTGATTCTTGCAACAACTCTGTCACCATGCATTGCTCCGTTTATCGCATTAGCGGGTATAAATAAATCCTCGTCTAAAAAATCCGGCAGGACAAATCCATAACCTTTTGGATTGCCCTGAAACTGTCCTACAACAAGGCCCATTCGCTCAGGAACCCCATATCGATCTTTTCGGGTCTTGATTATGAGACCTTCATCTTCCATTTCATCAAGAAGCTTATGCAAAGATACCCTGTCCTCTGCCGGCACATCCAATACAACGGCCAGTTCTTCAAATTTCAGGGGGGTATATGAGCGTTCACGCATAAATGATAAAATCCGGTTTTTTCTTTCTTCCATTATCTCATTCATGTTTTTTCTTCCCTCTGTCTAAAAATTAAGACGGCTATTGCCGTCATCTTTTAGTTATATTATTTATCCAGTATAAAATAAGTATACTTGAATTTTACACACTAAAGTTCCAATTCATCACTTATTTCTTTTAATGCCTCTAAAGATATTTTTATGAACTCCTCAAGGGTTAATCCAAGTTCACTGCATGAAGCTATTTGTTCCCGATCGGCGCCTTTGGCAAAACCTTTTTGATGATATTTTTTCAAAACAAACTCTTCATCCACATCTTTTAGTTTTTTACTCGGCAATATTAGGGCGCATGCAATTATTAAACCTGACATAGGATCGGCACAATACAACGCTTTATCAATTTTTCGCCTGCGGCTTACGTTGTTGGCGGGATTATGGGCAAGAACAGCGTAAACAATCGTACTGTCAAAATTCAAAGCCTCAAGTATATCGGCTCCCATTTTTCCGTGCTTGGTCATATCACCCTGAACTCTTTCATAATCTATGTCATGAACAAGTCCCGCAATGCCCCACATTTTTTCATGCTCATTAAAATGAACGGCCAGTTTTCGCATTATTGCCTCTACGGCCAGGCTGTGTTTAATCGTGTTTTCATTCTCTATCCTGAGCTTTAGTTCTTCCAGAGCCATATCGCGATCCATGCTGCAATCCCCCCTTTTATCATCAGTTTACTTAATTATAACAAAAACTGTTTGCGCTGCAAATATAATATATATGCTTTCCCGGCATAATTAATATAAAATCCCTTCAATTAATAAAACAACATTGCATAGAAAGAATATATCAGGTAGAATACTTCCTATGGATCAACCCATGCCAGTTCGCAAAATCCTGGCAAGGCATACGCCTTAACAAAACTACGGAGTTCCGGTTACTCAAAATATAGCCGGTGCTTGTTTACACAAGCAAAAAAGGAGCAATATGAAATTCTCACCTAAATTCTTAATTCAGGCAGCATTGTTAGCCGCAATATACTCAGTACTTACCGTTGTATTAGGATCATTCGGTTACGGCCCGGTACAGTTTCGAATTGCAGAAGCATTGACCGTACTTCCCGCTGTTATGCCCGCAGCCATACCGGGTTTATTTATTGGATGCATACTTGCAAACTGGTTTGGCGGGTTTGGTATGATAGATATCGTATTTGGAAGTTTAGCCACTCTGCTGGCTGCTTTGTTTACGTATTTCCTAAGAAAACACCGTTTTTTGTTTCCGCTTCCACCTGTATTATTCAATGCGGTAATCGTAGGTGCTTATGTTTATTTGCTTTATGACAACAGTTATTCAATGGCGCTTACAATGCTTTTTATCGGAGTATCCGAATTGATCATATGCTACGGATTAGGTTTGCCGCTTATATCATTTATCAAGAAAAACCCAGCCTTGAAGAAACTTTTGGATACTGATCAGCAATAATATGCCGACTGGCAGATATTAAATTAACCACTGTTTTTTTTATTTTTATGGTGGTAAATATTTTTAACAATTTTTTATTACACCAAGGAGCAACAAATGAGACTAGTACCCTTAGATCAGCTTAACGGTTCAGAAGTACTGGGAAAAGCCATCTATGATGCAGAAGGAAGAAGACTATTGAATTCCGGGGTTTCACTAAGGCCCACTATAATTCAAAGGCTATATGAAAAAGGAATTTCCTGTGTATATATTAATGATGAGATTTCTGAGGGAATAGAGATTGACAGTCTCCTGTGCGAAGAAACCAAAACTCAAGCAAAACTTATCGTACGGGAAGAAATGCATAGACTGTCCAAAAAAAGAACAATGGACTGTTCCAGACTTAGTGGGGTGGTCGATAGAATTCTTGATGAAATCCTGTCAAAAAAAATCGGACTGATTAATGTTAAAGACATCCGTATGCAGGATGAGCAAACATTTGCCCATTGCGTTAATGTCTGCGTTATGTCTATCGCATTGGCATCGAAGCTATCGCTTCCTGTTTCGAAAGTCAAAAGCATCGCTTTGGGCGCTTTGCTTCATGATATCGGAAAAGCACTGCTTTCCCCTGTACTTCTTCACAAAACCGGAAATTTTACAGAATCCGAAATTGAGGAAATAAAAAAACATCCATTGATCGGCTATAACCTGTTAAAAGATCACCCTGATACTCCTGCCACTACTAAAGTATCAGTTCTTATGCATCATGAACATTATAACGGGAACGGATATCCCATGAAACTTACCGGTGAGAAAATTCATTATTCAGCACGAATTTTAACCGTTTGCAATGAATTTGACACCATTGTAAATGACCAGAATAACCGGAAAATACTACATACGACAGATGCAGTCGAATATCTTATAGGCGCATCGGGGCATGTGTTTGACAAATCGATCGTGGACGAATTCATTAAAATAATTCCTATTTACAGCGAGGGCAATATAGTCCTTTTAAGCAACGGAATTATTGCAATCGTGGTCAGAAATGACCCTGTATACCTCACCCGTCCAATTGTAAGAGCGCTATACAATACAAAGACAAGAACAAAATACTCAAAAATAGAAATTATCGACTTAAGAACCGAATTATCAATTAAAGTCTTACGGGAAATCAAAACTAATATTAATGAGATATTCAATTGAGAATAACAGGGCATTCTCATTGAGATAAGCCGATTCGCTTCGGAGGAAGGACCATCAAACGGGTTACATAGTGAAAATATATAACGGGTGCAAGTCTCTCATTGCTTTGAAGGATCCTGCACCCGATATTCCAAGATGGCACTCTTTAATATTCCATACCTGCTCTTAAGACTTCCATTTCTTCCGGGATCATGTTGTGTCTTTTTTCAGGTAAAATACCGTACAGCGCTTTTTCAAAATTTTCGGGTTTCACACATCCTGTAACCTTGATAAGCTTTCCTAAAAGATAAATATTGGAAAAGGTTTTATTGCCGCGTTCACTTGCCAATTGAGTTGCAGGTATTTCAAAAACTCTTATATCAGTCCTTTTGACCTTTTTATGTACTAATGAACTATCTGTAATGATTATGCCGTCGGGTTTGACCCAGTTTTCGAATTTCTCAAGTGAGGGGTTATTCATAACGATAAGAGCACTGCATGAATTTAAAACCGGAGAAGCAATTTCCCGATCCGATATAACTACCATACAATTGGCAGTACCGCCTCTCATTTCCGGTCCGTACGAAGGCAGGAAGGAAACTTCTTTGTCTTCCAGCATCCCGGCATAGGCCAAAAGCCTTCCTGCAGATAGTATTCCCTGACCACCGAATCCTGCAATAATAATTTCATTAGGAAACATAGTCTAAACCTCCAAGTCTGCGCCGACAAAAACGCCAAGCGGATAATGCGGAATCATTTCATTTTCAACACGTTTCATGGCTTCAACAGGGTTGAGTCCCCAGTTTGTAGGACAGGTGGACAGAATCTCTACCAATGAAAAACCCTTTCCGGCCATTTGAACTTTAAATGCTTTTTTAACGGCCGCTTTAGCTTTTCTTATATTTTTGATGTCGTGAAGGGATACTCTTTCTATGTAAGCCGGCCCTTCCAATGTTGACAACATTTCACATACTCTTATCGGGTAACCGCTATACTTTGCATCTCTGCCGTATGGAGTCGTGGTAGTAACCTGTCCCAAAAGAGTTGTGGGTGCCATTTGGCCTGAAGTCATACCATAGATGGTATTATTAATAAATATCACTGTGATATTCTCCGACCTGGCGGCAGCATGGACAATTTCGGCTGTTCCTATGGCAGCGAGATCTCCGTCGCCCTGATATGTAAATACAATATTTTCAGGCAAACTTCTCTTGACTCCCGTTGCTACAGCAGGTGCGCGCCCATGAGCGGCCTGGATCATATCACAATTGAAGTAAAGATAATTGTTATAGGCACAACCTACCGGAGAAATCCCAATGGTTTTACCTTCGATCTCAAGTTCATCTATGGCTTCTGCCACCAGTCTGTGAGCAATTCCATGCGTACATCCGGGGCAATAATGCAGCGGCACATCACATAATGCTTTTGGGGCTTTAAATACAATTGCCATTTCCGTTCTCCTCTCTAAAAGAAGTTTTCACAGCACTACCTGTGTTTTTCTTTTATTTCCATGACCTTTGTCATGATATTATTTACTGTAGGAATCATTCCGCCCATTCTTCCTGTGAAGTATACGGGTTTTCTTCCGTTTATGGTAAGTCTGACGTCTTCCAGCATTTGTCCGGAACTCATTTCAACTGTTAAGAAGGCTTTTGGAACATCAATAACTTTCTCAAAAGCATCAACAGGGAATGGGAATAATGTGATCGGCCTGATGAGCCCTAGTTTTATCCCCTGCTCCGCAGCTTCCTTAATGACCCCTTTACAAACGCGGGAAACAGTACCATACGCCACGAGGATTATTTCTGCATCTTCACAATTGTACAACTCATAGCGCTGTTCTTTTTCACTGATCAGCTTATATTTATTCTGCAAACCTATATTCCATTGCTCCAGAACAGCAGGATCAAGATGGATGGAAGTTACCATATTATGTTCACGTTCGTTGTTGTGTCCGTTGGTTGCCCATGGTTTATCATAATGTTCTATTATCTCTTCGTCACGGAAGTTTACAACCTCCATCATTTGCCCCAGTATGCCGTCTCCGAGAATCATCGTCATAATACGATAACGGTCAGATATGTTGAATGCATCAACTGTCAATTCATACAGTTCCTGAATACTGGCAGGGGCAAGCACTACCATATGGTAATCGCCATGTCCGCCACCCTTGGTAGCCTGGAAATAATCGCTCTGGGAAGGCTGAATTCCTCCTAACCCGGGACCGCCCCTCATAATATTCACAATAACCGCCGGCAGTTGAGCACCTGCTATGTATGAAATACCTTCCTGTTTTAAACTGATTCCGGGGCTGGACGATGATGTCAGGACACGTTTCCCTGTACTGGCGGCTCCATAAACCATATTTATGGCGGCAACCTCACTTTCGGCCTGTATAAAGACTCCGCCTATTTTGGGCATTTTTTTAGCCATATAATGCATGAGTTCTGTCTGAGGTGTAATGGGGTAGCCGAAATAATGTCTGCATCCTGCTCGTATAGCAGCTTCGGCAATGACTTCATTTCCTTTCATCAATAGCTTTTGACCCATGGTGCTCCTCCTTTTCTACTTCTCTACCGTAATAACGCAATCGGGGCAAATAGTAGCGCAGAAAGCACAACCTATACATTTATCCATCTCGACTACTTCAGCCGGGAAATAGCCCTTTGCATTAATCCTATCGTGATTCTCAACAATTATTTTCTTAGGACAGACTTCAATGCATAATCCGCAGCCTTTGCATCGCTCTTCCCTAAAAGTAACTTTAGCCATATTTTGCTACTCCTTTATAATCCAAAATAATAAAGCTATTTAAAAACCACTATTAGTTTAGTTTATAGCTTATTTCGTACCTTGTCAATAAAACAGTTTAATACTTTATCGTAATGCATCGATATCTAATTAAAAAAGATGCCGGAGATAAAACTCCGGCATCAAGCAAATCCAATCAAACTGGGGGGGAATGATTGGTTACTTACCTAAATATAGATCCTGGTTCAGATATGATCTAAGCAGGAACATTACAGCCTGTTCACGGGTACAGGTATCATTGGGTCCAAAGTTACCTTTTCCGTCCCCGACTGTAATCTTATATTTTGCCATGAATTTTGCAGGGTTTATCCCATACTGCAAAAATCCTGCCTGATCTTTGAAATCATCAACATCCTTAACGTCATTTTCTATAAATTCAGGTGTAACGCTCTCAAAGCAAGCTGTCAGCGTTCTGGTAATCATAGCGGCCATTTGCTGGCGCAGGAGTTTGCCTTTCGGTTCAAATATCGTTCCGTCCCCGGCTCCTGCGGTTATTCCCAAATTAAAAGCCTTTAACACTTCCGGGTTTGTGGTATCCTTGAAGGTTTTTGTAGGATGAGGCTCAGCTTTTTTACCTGTTACGATTTCGTAGAAATTGACCGCAACCTCGGCAAATTCCTCACGAGTTATAGGATCATTCATTTTCCCTTTTATACTGTCTGTTATGAATCCAAGTTCGGCTGCCTGATCCAGCTCAGCAACAGCCCACGGGCTTGCTGATTCGTAAGCAGGCGTGCCTATTGATACTATATTCGAGAAGGGTGATACCACAGTGTTGCCATCAATGGGTTCATATGCATACAGAATTCTGAAATAATATACATCTTCTTCTATTACTAATTTATCTATATACTCTTTCTCTACCGGATCAAAGGGTTCACTGGTACGGAGTAACACGCCGTTCCACCATTCGTGAGATCTGGTCTCAAAAACCCATTTACCGTTTCCGACCTTGAAATCGATCTTCACAATAATCGGGAAGTTTTCATTAATTTTATTGATTGATTCGGGATTTGTCCAGCTTAATAAGAAATATGGCTTGTTATGTTCATCGAATTTCAACTCTGCCTTAAGGTTCTGCGGTGCTTCAAGAGTCTTGGGAGGCTGTGTAATGGCCCCTCCTCCTATAGAGACTTCATTAGAATATGGTGATGTTACAAATTCTTCACCATCTTCAAAATCATAAGGTTCAAAGGCAAAACGCATTCTGAAAGTATATTTATTGTTTGCCAGATCTAATTCTTCCTGAGAATCATAACCAAACGAATGATATGTAAAGAATTGTTCCATTACATTGTTTTCATCCATTGCTATACCGACAACATAATTGAAGAAACCGTAATCTCTGTCCCAATCATATGTACCGTCCCTAACTTTGGGAACATCATAATGCCACGGACCGTCATTAACCTTCCAGTCGATGCAGAATAAGACATCTCCATTCCAGTCATAATTTTTTAAACCATCTACGATACTCTGTGGTACCGTCCACCTTAACCAGATATCATCATTATCAAGGTAAACATTAAGGTTTTGGGGCGCTTCCAGGCTGGTAGGGCTTTCTGCAAAGCTAATTACTGTAGCCGGCAGGAGTAATACAAATGCGAGTGCGATTGTCAACAACCTCTTTTTCATTAAATAACCTCCAATATCTTTATGTTTAAAAAATATGATGCTTTAAAATGTAAAAATTAAGTTTAATATTAAGTATTTATTGTATGTATTATATAAAACTAAATAACCAGATATTTCGAATATTTCTGCCTAAAAAATCTCGTAAATTTTTATTATTTAAATTTTACCACATAATATAGTATTTGTATATTATTATTTTGGTTGACATATGATACATTTCATAACATCTTCATTATAGTGTTCATCACATACCCAGCCGCCGCATTTATGGCAACGGTTAAAATACATTCTTGCCTTACTCCATGCTTCTTGCAAAGCTTGTTCTTCTTTCAATTGACATAAATCTATTGTAATATTTTCATGTTCCACACTACAGTAAAATGTAACCCGTACCCTACCGCCAATAACAGCAATGTCATATTTTGGATATACTTTTTCTATGTTAAATTCCATAATATTTTTTACCTTTCAGATTAAAAATTACATAGATCAGGTTCTGATGTTTAAATTATGGTATATCAAATAAACAATTCTGTTTTCTCGTCCCATTGATTGTATTTTTTTCTGCTTTAATTATATTTTGTATTATTGTAAAAGTAATCACCCTTAGGGTGATTTTTGAGAAAAATGAGGAAAAAATATGTAAAATTTATGCTTAAACAGGTACTTTCTATGTATTGAAGAAATGTTTAAAAATATCATAAACTGGGAATATTAATAACAATATTGAAAATTCCAATGTAAAAAAATAATAAATTCATTTCTAAGTACTTTTTATAATCCATCCCCTGGGATAGGCAAAATGAGGTGAATCTATCTGAATAATCAAAAGTCTCCATCAAAAAAACAGAATCTAACAGCAATGTTAAACACTTTTATCAATACAGGCGGATCATTGCAACAGCGTTTTCTTGTACATATTATTTTTTTTTCAATAACTCTGCTGACAGCTGTTTTCATTATTCTTTCAATCTCCGGCGTATTCAGCCTGGAAAATAAAGAAGCGATAAACCTTTTTGAAAATGAACTTAACCATGTAGCAGACAACATTAATAAGGATTTTAATGATATTTCCGCAAAAAGTATAACCCTCGCCAAGTTTCTGAATAAAAATATTGAAAAGATACTAAAGAAAAATAACATATCAATCGGCGATTTAAAAGAACATCCGGAAATCTATAACGAACTTCTGGAGGCAGAATGCAAAATATTGATTACTGCCCTGTTACATACAAAAAGCAGCGGAATTTTTATGATCCTGGACGGAACTATAAATCCTGATCTTCCATATTCAGATTATACAAAAGCAGGTTTATACATACGTAATATAGAGCCCAATATATCTAATCTGGAAACTTCTAACTTATATTTGGTCCGTGGGCCAGTTAATATTGCTAAAAACAATGATATCCTTATCCATCCGCGTTGGGAGATGGAATTTGATATAAATAAAGATACTTTTTTTTCTGATACTATGGAAAAGGTAAAAAATAATTTTGAACAGCCTTTATCCAAGATTTTTTACTGGCATACTGATAGAACATTAGACAGTACTGCCGACAAGGCAATGCTCTGTATAGTTCCGCTTATAGCCACCGATGGAACGATATATGGTGTTTGTGGTTTTGAAGTAAGTTCATTGCTTTTCAAATTATCATATATGCCTGACATTACCGTTTCAGACGCAGTATTTACTATGTTGTCAAAGTTAGAGGATAATACATTTAATCTAATGTTATCATTCATATCAGCAAAACACCCTGCCCTTATACCTGATGAGCTTTCAGATACCACACTGTCTTACCAGAAAAAACAAAAATCTCTTATTAAGTATTTTGGTACATCCGGTCAATTCATAGGGCTTCACAAAACAATTGCGCTTTACGCTGATGATTCTCCCTACAAAGATGAAGAATGGGCCGTAAGTGTTATGATTCCGGCGAATGATTACAAAAAAGTAGTCGGTAATATTAACAGGAGAGTTATCTTTTTGTTATTGATATTGTTTCTTTTAGCAATTGCAGCCTCTTTCTGGATCAGTAAATTTTATCTGAAACCTATTACCGAAACCATAGACAAAATGAAACAAATTAAACCCTCTGTAATAGTAAAGACAAATATTGCTGAAATAGATGATCTTTTAGAGTTTCTCTCACGACAAGACAGAGATACGGAGACAAAAGCCCAAATGAATAATACTTTGAATACTGATATTCCAAATATCAAGATGCTTAAAGAATTCCTTAATAATATCCAAACCTTATCCCCTGCTGAACGAGCCGTATTTGATCTATATATGGAAGGTTATACCGGTAAAGAGATTGCCGAAAAACTATATCTGAGTATCAATACCATAAAAACTCATAACAGGAGGATATATGAAAAAATGAATGTGTCATCCCGAAATGAGCTTATGGTATACATTAAGATGATGAAGGAAATCAATTTATACAAACAAGGCGATTAAAAAGGTAAAAACAGGTTCTTGCGCAAAATTATCAACGGATGATCTATATTGCCTTCAAGCTGCTTTTCCATCCCCTCCATCACCGATGTCGCAAAAATAGGTATACCGGTCTTTGTTTCTATTTCCCGGGAAAGTTCCAAACCATACATAATATCATCAGCGGTGGTTTCTTCAAGGTAGTGAGTATTATTGATTATTCCGGTGATTTTCAGCCTGGAAGCCGCTTCAATTTCATATATATAGGAAAGAGTCTCATCAGTATTTATTGTCATAGGTCTGGCCCGATTCAGTACAAAAAACATATCGTATTCATTCTGGCTGATTTCGTGGCAGAATCTACCCAAAATCGTTGCTCCGTCCTCATCTCCGCCTACATCCAGAATCACGCGCCGGGAATTATGCCTGAGAGCTACTGATATTTCAGAGCCAATTGCCGGTATATCAACATTTGTATTGGCAAACATAGGCGCAACGACCTTTATGCCCCGGCTCTCCAGGGCGGTTTTTGCATCAAAACTTCTGAAATATGGATTCACGATATCCATATCTGCCATAAGCACATCATCATATTTTTCTCTTAATAAGAAAGCTGTATTGACAGAAATTTCTGATTTACCGCTTCCATAATGACCGCAGAAAATATTGATCCTTTTTTTAAAAACCGCTTTCTCCATAGCTCTAACCTTCAATTCTGTATATTTTTTGTCCTTCTGTGTATCTGTCTCTCCCGGTGCTGTCTATGATCACAACACAGGGAAGATTTTCAACCTCTATTCTCCGTATTGCCTCAGTTCCCAAGTCTTCAAAAGCTATTATCTCCTGTTTTTTGATACATGAAGAAATTAATGCGCCTGCTCCGCCGATCGCACCGAAATAAATCGCTTTATGGGTTTTGATTGCTTCCTTCACTTTATTGTCTCTCAGGCCTTTGCCTATCATTCCCTTTAACCCTAATTCAATCAGTTTGGGAGCATATGCATCCATCCTTCCGCTTGTAGTAGGCCCGGCAGAACCTACTACTCTGCCCTCTTTTGCAGGGCAAGGGCCTACATAATAGATGATCTGTCCTCTTATATCAAACGGAAGTGGCTCCCCTTTTTCCAGCATGGCTATCATACGTTTATGGGCAGCATCGCGGCCTGTATATAAAACACCGGATATTAAAACCTCGTCTCCTGCACTTAATTTTGCTATTACCTCTTCAGTCAACGGAGTCGTTATATTTATTTTTGCCATCTATAACCGACCTCACTGGTTCATTGAATATTGGATACGGGCTTCTCTTGTATATTCTCCCGTTTCATCGTATATAATCAGGTCAGGCATTATCTGTAAACCCGGATTTCCGTTTTTTATACCCTTTATAAGTATAAGTGACGGAGCCTTGCCTTGATACGGGCACACCATTCTGAGAATTTTCGGTTCGATTCTCACTGCCCTCATTCCGGCAATTACATCTGTAAGCCTTTCAGGGCGATGGACCATGAAAAACTCGCCGTTTGGTTTTAGTATAGCAGAACTGGCTGTTAAGACATCAGTCATGCTGCAGCAAAGTTCATGCCTGGAAATGGCCTTACTGTCTTTAACATTTATTCGCCCTCCGCCTGCTTTTGTATAAGGCGGATTTGTTACTACTATATCATAAGTAGCCGCACCAAAGATAGATACTGCTTCCTTGATATCGCCTTTAACTATTGATATTTTATGGTTGAGATTGTTGCCGTCAATGCTTCTTTGAGCCATATCGGCTATTTCAGGCTGGATTTCCAGACCTGTAATACTTTTTGCATCCGTTTTTGCGTAAATAAGCACCGCCAGAATACCAGTACCCGTCCCCAAATCAAGTACATTTTGATGAGCCCTGGCTTTAACAAAATTAGACAGTAAAACTGCATCCATTCCGAAACGAAAAGAATCTTTCTTTTGTATGAGAAACAGTCCTTTAATCTGTAAATCCTCCAGTGTTTCATCAGGTAATAATACAAAGCCCATATAGTTTCTCCATAAAATAAGTAGCATGCTTACATAACAGTTTTCACTACTGACTTTTGACTTCAAATTTCTGTCCACTGATATGAAAAAGAGCCAAACACAAGGCTTGACTCCTTTTAAAACAAACATTATTTTTTACTCGGGCTGAGGAGCCTCCACAGGACAAACACTCGCACATGATCCGCAATCTATGCAAGCATCTGCGTCAATTATGTATTTAGATTCGCCTTCTGATATGCAACCTACCGGGCACTCAGATGTGCAGGCACCACAACTGATGCAATCGTCATTAATAATATATGCCATGCTGACACCTCCAAGAAATAATATGATGTATACATTGTACAAAATAATCCTATACCATTAATTCTCCCGTGTCAATATAACGGGGGATTTTTTAAGTATATTTTTTGTATTGATCCCATAATTAAAATTATCAGTCTTCTAATATTTTTAATTCCTCTAATTCCTTGTCTTCCAGATCGGGTTTCTTTTCTGCATCCTTAACTATCCGAATATCATTCACAGAATAATCGACTATATCGGTAATCTGTTCATTGTCAAGCTTGACCTTTACCATTCCCTTTAACAGATTCACTTGAACAACTATTCCCTGACCCTGCGGCGTTTCAACGATTGCATCAACTTTAGGCGTCCTTTTAAGCAAATATTCATAAGTTTCCTGTTCGTATTTCAAACAGCACATAAGTCTGCCGCATGTACCCGATATCTTTGCCGGATTTAGAGAAAGGGACTGCTCTTTAGCCATTTTTATAGAAACCGGATGGAATTCAGACAGATGAGAACTGCAGCATAAGGCTCTACCACAAGCGCCTAACCCTCCAATCATCTTTGCTTCATCTCTTACACCTATTTGTCGAAGCTCGATCCTGGTACGGAATACTGAGGCCAAATCCTTTACCAGTTCTCTGAAATCCACGCGGCCGTCAGCTGTGAAATAGAACAGTACTTTGTTATTATCAAAAGTATATTCTACGTCGATCAGTTTCATTTCCAGCTCATGTTTTTTTATTTTCTCAAGGCAGATTTTGAAGGCCTCGACTTCCTTCTTCTTATTTTCTTCCACCTGTTTTAAGTCTGCCTCATCAGCCTTTCTGATGACGTTTTTCAGAGGAGCTACCACTTCTTCGTCAACAACTTCCTGATTAGCCACCACAATTGTTCCGCATTCAATTCCCCTGGCTGTTTCCACTATGACCTTATCGCCTTTTTTTAAGTCCAGATCACAGGGGTCAAAATAATATATTTTACCTGCGGTTCTAAAACGAACCCCTACAACTTTTACCATCTATCATGACCATTCCTTTCTTCGGAATCACAGAATTAAGCTTTATAATATCCGGATAAGCCGGACGCAAAAATTTTTCGCATGTTTTTATCCTTTAAACATGCATTCAGCTACAGCATCGTAATATAATCGACCGCCAGCTGATAGTTTAAATTACGCTTCATGCCACTGCGCACCCTTTCGACTCTTGAGATCATTTCGGTTATTTCAATGGCGCTGTGCATGTTTGCGTACTTTAATATATTATCCTTTTTATCTGAATTAATCAACCCGTCCTCAACAGAACACTTAACCAATAGAACATCCCGGTATAATGATTCCAGTATATTTAAACAGACATCAAAAGCATTTTTGTTGTTTGAAAGATATTGATTAAAGTATAGCTTTGAACCGATACTATCATCAAATATAAATTTAAGTGTTTCTTCCCTATGTTTTTCAAAATCCTTATCGGCCAAAAGCTGGAAAGCTGTTCCGGGAATTCCCCTGCTTAGGGCAAGAAGATGATCCTTACCTGTTGTGTCTATTCCGTTTTTTTGTGCAATAAGTTTCAATTCCTCAATGGTGCTGGGCTTAAGATGCTTTCGCACAACTCTTGATCTTATTGTCAACAGAAGAGATTCAAAATTTGATGTGGTAAGAATTATTTTTGCATAGTTGGGCGGTTCTTCCAGCGTCTTCAATAGACAATTCTGAGCCTGAACAGTCATTTTTTCAGCGTCTTCTATAACATATACCTTGCGGACATTAAGCGGTCTTACCCCAATATCATCGATAAGGTCCCTTATTTGTTTTATGACAATATTCTTTGTTTCGCTTCGGATCACAGTAAAATCAGGATTAGCATTTTCATCAAAGCTTCTGCATCCTCTGCAGCATCCACATGGAAGATCGCTGTTGGCGCTACCCGTACATAACAGCGCTTTGGCAATAAAGCGGGCCAGCGTTTTTTTCCCGATACCCTTTTCACCAGTTAACACAAAAGCATGACTTAGCGAGTCATGCCTTATTCCGTTTCTGAATTCTTCAATTATCTCGGTTTGACCTATATAATCCATCCATTGCCTCCAACATAATACTAAAGTATAAGATCCAAAATCAATCCTCTTATATCTTCAATACGGCCCAGTATGGCAAGATTGTTTTTCTCTGATTTAAGAACCTCTCTGGTAAGCTCATCAAGTTTTTCATTAACGATTTTGATGGTTGCAAAAACTCTGTGTCTGCCTCTTCTGTCCAAAAAACTGTCCTTTGAAAATCGCGAGGAACCTCTTACTGCCTCACTTAAAAATTCCATAACCAGCTTTTTATATGCTTTCAACTCTGATACGTCTATATGTGATGCCAGACGTTTACCTTGCTTTTCGATTTCCAGCGCTTTCTTTTTAAGCTCTTCATCCTGGCTTTCAGAAAACTGACGATCCATATGGGAGCTGAACATTGTCTCATTTTTGTCGTTTACTTTCTTAATGTCTCTGTCTATTTTCCCGGTTATGTTTTGTGGCTTTCTTTCCGGACTTCGGTCAATTTTCAATGCCATGAGCAAAACCTCCGCTCTATGCTATCACTTGCCGGACAATAGAATAGATCTCTTTATGGATGTCATCAATACTTCTTATCTTTCCGTCTTTTACGCAGCAAACATAATTCCAGCCATATTCTTTGGCTATATCGCATGCATTTTTATATGATTTTTGGAGATATTCAATATTTTTTTCATGTATATCTTTCTGGCTTGATCCGGTGATCTTATTTTTTCTGTTTTCCATAAGACTTAGGGCATGTTCTGGTGGCATATCCAGAAAAATAACACAATCCGGAACAGGTATTCCAAGCTTGATGAACTCCAGGTCCCAAAGCCAGTCAAGGAAAACCTTTTTTTCATTATCATCATTGATTTTTGCCGCCTGATGTATCATATTGGACATTGTATATCTGTCGCTTATTACAATGCCGCCGTTATCATAAAAACTTTTCCATAATGTTTTATATGAAGCGAAACGGTCAATGGCAAAAAAAACAGATGCCGCATACGGATTGACATCCTCAGGCTTATCACCGAATTCTCCGTTGAGATACATCTTTACCAATGCTGATGAGTCGCTGCTATAGTTAGGAAACTCAACTTTTTTGACTTTTTCATTCTCCTTAAGCAAACGCTCATATAGCATTTCAGCATGTGTGGCCTTACCGCTGGAATCTACTCCTTCGATAATAACAAGCTTGCCTTTCAAAATAATTCCTCCTGGTCATCTTAAAGAAGTGCCTTTAAGACTTTTATCTTTTGGTCATGGATTCCATGTACCGGACAGTTTTCTCTTAATAGTATATCGACATAATCTATTACTTCCTTGTCTATTATCTCACCTGGAGCAACAAGAGGTATTCCCGGCGGATACGGAGTTATGAATACTCCACTGACTCTGCCCGCTGCATTTTTAAAGGGTATTTCCTCATCCTTTCCAAATAAAGCTTCTCTGAGCGAGACTACTCGTACTGGAAGTTGCTGCGGCCAGTTTGGCAGTTTTGCTTTTGCTTTACCTGTACTGAATTCATCGGAAATAATCTTTAACACCATTAATAGTTTATCAAAATCCAGAGAATTGTGAAAGGGCGTCGCTATTAAAACGACATTGTTTAAATCGGCCATTTCAGATACAATGCCAAATCTGGTCCTTAATATTTCTTCCGCATCAAATCCGCTTATTCCTAATGATTTAAAACTTAAAACGATGCGGGAAAAATCACTTTCGAAACTACCGTTATCACAGTTTATGCATTTTATGCACGTATCTTTATTCAGCTTGATCAAAAATTCAGAAATATTATGTTTCAGGTTTTCATACAGATCCCGTCCTTTATTCTCCATAATACTTCTCGCTATATCAATCGATGACATTAACAAATAGGACGGACTTGTAGTCTGAACCATGGAAACTGTTCTTTCTATGATTCTTTTATCTATAAGGCCTTTGCTGCTGCCGTGAAGAATGGCAGTCTGAGTCAATGCGGGAAGGGTCTTATGCAGACTTTGAACACAAAGATCGGCGCCCTGTGTTATTGCCGGCTTTGGAAAATCCTCATGGAAACGGAAATGAGCCCCATGGGCTTCATCAACCAAAAGGGGCATTTTATACGCCTTCGCAAGTTTTGATATACTTCTTAATTGTGTTGCTGTTCCGTAATATCCCGGTCTGGTTATTAAAATAGCCTGTGCATCAGTATTTTCTTTTATGACTTTCTCAAGACTGTCAGCAGTTACCCCAAGTGGTATTTGATGTTCTTCGTCTACTTCAGGCAATACAAAGACAGGTTTACCGTTTAACTGGGCCAATGCATTCAATGCTGAAATATGGCTGTCTCGGCCAAGAATAAGCTTTCCCTCCGGTTTGACCGCTGCCTGAATCATAGCATGGACACCGGAGGTTGAGCCATTTACTAAAAATAATGAATAATCAGAGCCAAAACATGCAGCTGCACGGTCCTGCGCTTCTTTTATAACTCCCCGCGGCTCATGCAGACAATCGGATCCCGGGATCTCGGTGATATCCAGACTGCCTGCAAACTTCAGTTCTTCATATAAACCTCTGCCTAGAATGTGTCCGGGCATGTGAAAAGGTAAAGGACCTTTTTCATAATATTCTTTTAACATTTTATAAACAGGAGTATTATTTACAGGTTCCATATCAGTTTACAAGAATCTGGGTCAGTATTTCATTGTATTTAACTTTGTAGTCCCCTAAATCAACGTACACTTCGCTTTTCTTCAAAATCTCCTCGTCAGGCCAGTAAGCTGGTAAATCGAACACCTCGGGATATTCCTCCTGCATGCGGCGGATCACCTCTGTATTGGGAGATGAATAACCCATGGCCTCAGAGTTTCTGAAGGCTACATCAGGATCAAGCATGAAATTTATGAACATCTCGGCTTCTTTTTTATGCTTGCTGGTTACCGGGATAGCCATGCAATCGTACCAGACATTGGTTCCCTCTTTAGGAACACCGTAAGCAATGTTTTCAAAACCTTCCCAGTAAAGATCCATTGCATCTCCTGAATAGGTAAGTCCCATGGCAGCGTCGCCGTTGGCAATAAGGTCCCTTATTTCGTCTCCATAATAACCGTTGACAAGCGGCTTTTGTTCTAAAAGAAGCTCCTTGGCTTCCTCCAGTTCATTATCATTTGTGCTGTTCATTGAATAACCCAGCTTTTTGAGGGCAGCTCCCAGAGCGTCCCGAACATCCTTCTTCATAAGGATTTGCCCCTTATATTTAGGATTCCACAGGATATCCCAGCTGTCTACCGGATCATCTACCATATCAGTATTGTAAAGTATTCCAATGGTACCCCAGAAATAAGGTACCGAGTATTTGTTTTCAGGATCATATCCTGTATTTTTAAACTTTTCATCAATATATTTGTAATTTGGGATATTGTTAAAATCCAGTTCCAGCAGCATACCTTTCTTTATCATTTCCGAAATGGCATAATCAGACGGGAAGATCACGTCATAGCTGCTTCCGCCGGCTTCCAGCTTGGCAAGGAGCTCTTCATTTGTTGCATAGGTCTTATAATTTACCTTGATTCCGGTTTGTTTTTCAAATTCATCTATTAATGATTCATCCATGTACTCTCCCCAGTTGAAAACATTAATGGTAACACCGGAACCGCATCCTGCAAGTGGTACGATTGATACAACGATCATGGTTAGTACTACGAATAATAATACATACTTTTTCATATTATGATATCTTCTCCTTTATCCTTTTTATTGTTTATGATTATCATCAGAACAAGCACTACAACAAACATCAATGTACTCAAAGCATTTATGGTAGGCTTAACTCCTCTCTTTGCCATTGAGTAAATCAATATGGACAAATTCGTTGCCGATGTGCCGGCCGTAAAAAAGCTAATGACAAAATCATCTATTGATAATGTAAAGGCAATCAAAGCGCCGCTTATGATCCCTGGCATAATCTCAGGAATAATGACCTTCCTCATCGCATATGCCGGTGTTGCACCCAAATCCAGCGCGGCTTCAGCCGTATGTTTGTTCATCTGCCTTATCTTTGGCAGTACCGCCAGGATCACATAGGGTATACTGAAGACAATATGTGATATAAGCATGGTCACAAATCCCAGCTCGATTCGCATGGATATAAACAAAGTCATCAGAGCAACACCTGTTACAATATCCGGATTCAACACAGGAAGGTTGTTGATATTAAGCACGATAGTCCGCCCTAATTTTGACATATTATTAATTCCAAGAGCGGCAATGGTGCCTACAATAGTTGATACCACCGTGGATATTACAGCAATTAGTATTGTGAAATAAAGCGCTTCACGTATCTGCCTGTCTTTAAAAAGGTCAATGTACCAGTCAAATGTAAATCCGCCCCATTGTCCCCGGGATTTTGATTTGTTAAACGAGAACACTATCAACACGATTATTGGAGCATAGAGGAACAGGAAAACTATGCTCATGTATATTCTTTTTATGGCTTTCAGCATCAGATTTTCCTCCTTTCTTCCTCAGGCTCGCTTTTATCGATACGTGACATTACGGCCATTGAAATCAATATCATTACCATCAGAATTATTGACAGTGCAGAGCCGAAATGCCAATCTCGTGAGGACAGGAACTGCTGCTCTATTAAATCGCCGATCAAAGGAGCTTTTCCGCCTCCCAAAAGACCTGATATCACAAATGTACTTACTGCAGGCAAGAATACCATCGTAATGCCAGATACGATTCCCGGTACGCTCAATGGCAGAATTACTCTCATAAATGTTATGACACTGTTGCCTCCGAGATCATGAGCCGCCTCTATCACATGTTTGTCAATCTTGCTCAAAACGGTATATATAGGCAAGATCATAAACGGTAGAAAATTATATACCATACCAAGGAGTACAGCCCCCTTACCCGGCATTATTTCAAGTTTAGGCAAACCAAGCCACAATAACACTCTGTTCACTAATCCATTGGGGGATAACAGCGACATCCAGGCATATGTCCTGAGCAGAAAATTCATCCAAATAGGCACTATAAATAACGTTAATAATAAATTTCTGTATTTTACATCTGTATTTGCTATTATCATGGCTACCGGAAATCCGATAATCAAACATATCAAGGTTGAGATACCGGCCAAAACGAAAGAGTTTCCTATAACTTTTAAATATATAGGCTCAAGCACTTTCTTATAGCCGTTGAGAGAGAATCTTAAGTCTTTTATATTATGGATATCTCCCTCGGTAAAACTATAAAACATGATCAAAAACAACGGAACGACTATGAATATAACCATCCATACAGTATAGGGATATGCTATTCTTCCTCTTCCTCTTCGTTGCATGTAGCATTCCCCCTTTTCATAACTTGTATATCTGCGGGCTGTACATTCATACCGACAATGCTTCCTTCCGGAAACATTTTGGTACGCTGTACCAGGTATTCACGGGTGTCAGATTCTATAATCATTTCATAGTGGACACCTTTAAATACGACAGATGTAACCCTCCCTTTGATCATGCCTTCTTCCGGATTAACAACTATACGAATATCCTCCGGCCTGATAACGATGTCAACAGGCTCGTTCGGCGCAAATCCTTTATCGACACAGTCAAAGACCATGCCATCAAAAGATACCTTGTAATCTTCCAGCATTACGCCTTCTATTATATTGCTTTCGCCGATAAAACCGGCCACAAACCTGTTGATTGGCTCGTTATATATGTCTTCTGGGGTCCCTACCTGCTGAATGACTCCTTTATTCATTACAACAACAGTATCTGACATTGTTAGCGCTTCTTCCTGGTCGTGGGTGACATAAATGAACGTAATCCCCAAACTCCTCTGCATATCAAGAAGTTCTATCTGCATCTCTTTTCTGAGCTTTAGGTCAAGGGCGCCCAGAGGTTCATCCAAAAGAAGCACCTTTGGTTCATTAACCAAAGCTCTCGCTATAGCGACACGCTGCTGCTGGCCACCGCTTAAGGAATCCACATATCGATTTTCGAAACCTTCAAGGTCGACCATTTTCAGCATCTTTTTCACTCTTCTGTCAATTTCGCTGTTGGAGACTTTTTTTACCCGAAGACCGAAAGCCACATTTTCATAGACATTCATATGGGTAAACAAGGCATATCTCTGAAAAACTGTATTTACATTTCTTTTATATGCAGGAACATTATTTAAAAGCTTTCCTTCAAAAAGGATTTCTCCTTCATCAGGATCTTCAAATCCGCCTATCATACGCAAAGTAGTTGTTTTCCCGCATCCGCTCGGACCCAGTAACGTAACAAATTCGTTTTCTTTAATTGTCAAATTAATGCCGTCTACGGCAGTCATATCATTATATCTTTTTGTAAGATTTCTCAATTCAATAAGAGTTTTGCTCATTTTAATCGTCCCCTGTCTTAAAAGCTTGGTGGTGTTGATATCCATAATACTCTTGCGACTGTTTTCCCTGTGTTTTTCATCACATGGGTTTTATTCGGTTTAAACATGAAGCAATCGCCTTTTTTCAGACGGAATCGCTCTTTTCCCAGATATAGGTATAAGCTGCCGTTGAGAACCATGCCAAACTCTTCTCCCTGATGCGGCTGATCCTCTTCAAACGAGCAGTTTGGTCTGATCTCTACTATTATGGGTTCCATCATCCGTTTTTTTGCATTCGGAACTATCCAGTTTATGGCATAGCTTTGATCTGCTGCCTCTTTCACAAAATAATTTGAATTAGTGAAAACAACCTGCTCATCAATTGCTTCTTCGCCAAAAAACTGCTGAAGACTTGTTCCGAGGCATTCCAAAATATCCTGTAAAGTCGCTATAGAAGGTGAAGTAAGATCTCTTTCCAGCTGTGAAATATAGCCTTTGGTAAGCTCACAGCGGTCGGCGATCTCTTCCTGAGTCATGCCGCTTTCCAATCTGAGCCTTTTTAGTTTATTACCAATCTGCATCCAATACCTCCTAAACGTAAAAAAAGTAACCAATGTAATTAAAAGGTAACCTCATCCATATCCAGCATATTCGAATAACAAAAAAAGTTTAATATAATTAAACAAAAATAAAATCTTACATTACAATTTGTTTAATCCTACTAAACAACATTAGATATTATTGCATTATTATTTTTAAATGTCAATGAAAATTTTAAAAATTTTATTTTGTCATTTTTATGTAAAAAATGTCGTCTTCAAATGGCTCAAATAAATAAAGGAACCGGTTTTTACCGGTTCCATAACATTAGACATATTAATGCGTCATTTTATTTTTCCGAACTTAGATATTGGCGATATCCTGAAAATTGCTTTGCCTTCCACCCAGGATTGTTTTATTACCCCGAAGTCTCTGCTGTCGGCACTATGTCCCCTGTTATCCCCCATTACGAATAACTCGCCCTCATTTACCGTAACTTTCGGCAGGCTTCGGTTCAATACTATTTTTTCATACGGATCGATACGGGCATAAGGTTCATGTTGTTCTACGCCGTTAACATACAGGACATTGTCGATTATTTCTATGGTATCCCCGGGAACGCCTATAACTCTCTTAATAAGCCTGTTTCTTCTGAAATCTTTTTTTAACTTTTTGCTAATATCACTGATATAGATGGAAGCTCTTCCAAGAACACCGTTTACGGGTTCATCTCTTAAAAATATTATAATATCCCCTCTCTTGGGTTCATCAAAAGTATATGCCAGTTTATTCATGATCAGCTTATCGCCGGGTTCTAGAGTGTCCATCATTGATTGCATGTTAACCTCTGTGAGTGCAAACAACTCGCTTTGTACTATTGAAGCAATAATGAAAGCAACAATAATCAGTATGATCCATTCAGAAATCTCTTTAACAATACTCTTCCCATTATTTGTCAATGCAATTACATCTCCTTTTTTACAGAGACACCTTCAGTATCCCTTCTATCTCGTTTATTTTAGCTGATATTAAAGTTAAATCCAAGTTCTTATTGCCTTCAATTTGAAATATAATCCTTTGTCTGGTGGATTTAGGAATATCATTTATATCAAAGCTCTTGATTTCAATATTTAACTCCTTAAATATGCTGCTTAAGGAGTAAATAACCTGTTTCTCCTTTTCTGCCTCTACTTCAATCGTTTTATAACTGTTATGTTTTGCAAGTCTCACTTCAATATTTTTAAGATACATAAGTATGGTCCAAATTAGTAAAGTAACCAGTATTGCACCGGTATAAAAACCTATGCCGCAAGCCAGGCCTACACATGCTACTGCCCAAATACTGGCTGCGGTGGTAATACCCTTAACCGAAAGCCCATGCCGTATTATGGTACCTGCTCCTAAAAAGCCTATTCCGCTTATAACCTGACCTCCAATACGTGTCGGGTCTATATTGATCTTATCTGAGTATGCAATGATAGAAAACTCCGCAATCAGCATTACAAGGCATGACCCCAGACAAACAAGGATATGGGTCCTGAAACCTGCCGGTCTGTAACTGGATTGTTCGCGTTCAAAACCGATAATTCCGCCTAATACACATGATAAAAGAATACGTGTCAGGACAGTTAATAAAAATTGCGGATCAAACTGGAAAAGAAACCAATCCATAAGGCATCCCCTTACCTCATACTTTTGAATTCCTGTTTCTTATGAGCATTATACTGGAATTTCGGGTGTCTATCGTATTTTTATGCAAAAGAGCACCTCTATTTAATATAAATTTTATGGTACTTTCAGCACAAAAAACAATACATTTTTCCAAATCCTCAAAAGCTGTTTTCCGCATAGTTTCTACACCTTCAAAGGATCTTAGGGGTTCTATATAGTCGGCAACATAAATGATTTTTTCCAAGAGATTCATGCCTGACTTGCCTGTTGTGTGCCATCTGATAGCGCCCAGCACTTCTTCATCAGTTACTCCATACACTTCTTCCGCAATATGTCTTCCTATTATACCATGAAGCAGCTTTGTCTGAAGGATTTCGATCTCATCAGCTTCATAACCGATTTTTTTAATATATTCAATTGCTTTTTCACCTTTATAGTTCTTACCGCAATCATGGAGAATGCCCGCAAGCCTTGCTTTATTGACATCAGCTCCGTAATGCTTTGCAAGAGCTTCAGCCGTCTCCATAACGTTTAACGAATGATCGAATCTGTGTGGATCCAGTTCCTTCTTCAATATATTAATAATGGTATTGATATCCATCCATCTGTCCCTCAGCTTTAAGCATTTTTATAGAGCCCGTTTTCATAAATATATCTTTCGACTTCGGGCGGTACCCTATATTTGATCGATAAACCCATCCCTACTCTATTTCTTATTTCGGTGGAAGAATAGTCCATAGCCTTGCCTGAATATTTTTGAATATTCGCACCGAATTCTCTCCTGAACCTATCTATATAGCTGTTTAGAATATCTTCTTTGGTATCTGGTCTTGATGCCACGATAATTACCGCCAGTTTAAAAATTTCATGAAAGTCCTTCCAGGTTTCAAACTGTACCAATGAATCGGCTCCTACAATGAGTGATATCTCCTTGTTATTTTCTTGCTCCTTAATATTCCTTAATGTGTCAACCGTGTATGATGAACCTTCCCTTTTCATTTCAATCTCACTGGCTTCAAAAAAAGGGTTGTCGCCTATAGCAAGCTCTACCATCCGCAACCTGTCATGTGCCTCGATAATCTTGCTATTGTCCTTATGCGGGGGAATTTTTGCAGGGATAAATATTATTTTCTCAAGGTTGAATTCTTCCCGTATTCCTTCACACATAAGAAGATGTCCGTAATGTATTGGATTAAAAGTTCCTCCCATGATTCCCAGCACAATTACACCTCAATTAATACCAGCTCTTTTTATATATTCTTGATCCAAAAGGAACAAGCGAAAGTTTAGCCAGCTTAAAATGCTGTTTCCCGAAAGGAATCCCTATTATAGTTACACATAATAAAAATCCGACTACAAGATGACATACACATAGTTCCCAGCCCAGGGCAATTATCCAAATTACGTTTCCTATAAGACTGCCAATACCGAAACCTTTGATTTCAATATCCCTGCCGAATGGATATAAAACAAAGCCGGCAATTTTTAAACATTGTATGCCGAAAGGGATCCCGATAAATGTCAAACAACAAATTAAACCGGCTAACAACCATAGAATTGCAGCAACAATTCCCCCGAATATCATCCAGATAAAATTACCCAACAAACGCATTATGCAGCCTCCAAACTGTAGCAGTTCAAAATTATACTTGAATGAATAAATGCCTATCCGAATCATATAGGACAGGCATTCAATGCATCGACTAATCAGGTCTATTTAACCTTAAAGCCTGCATCTTCAATCTTTTCTCTGATTATTCCGGCACTGAGTCTTTCTTCATCATACTCAACAACGACTCGCCTGGTGTTAATATCAGCGATGACTTCAATAACACCGTTAAGTATCGTAAGAGAGTTTTTAATTAATTGAGCAGAATCTTCACTTATCATCTCTTCAACATTGAACGAGATATTCTGTTCAGCCATTAAATCACCTCACAAAGTAGCCAAGAAAAATTATATAATATAGATTTGCTTATGTCCAACATTTAATTGTAAGATGATGCACTTAATTTAATCCCCTTAAACGAGTCAGAAGTTCTGAAAAATAATCAGGCAGCGGAGCTTCAAAAGTCATCTCTTCGCCGCTTGCCGGGTGCTTCAGCATGAGATACCGGGCGTGCAGGACCTGACCATTCGTATTCATCAGTTTACATGCTTTCCCGTAAACAAGATCTCCGGAAACGGGATGGCCAATTGAGGCCATGTGTACCCGTATTTGGTGAGTCCTGCCTGTTTCCAGCTTAAGCTGAAGATAAGTATATCCTTTATATCTTTCAATCACCTTATAATGCGTGACGGCAGGCTTTCCGTTTTTATAGTTAACGGCCATTTTTTTTCGGTTGATCGGATGCCTTCCGATAGGTGCAGAAATCATTCCTTCGTCATCTTTTATTATGCCGTCAACTATAGCCTCATAAATTCTTTGGATTTGATGATTCTTCAACTGTTCTGACAATTTTAAGTGGGCATTGTTGTTCTTAGCTACCACCAGCAATCCTGAAGTGTCTTTATCAATTCGATGAACGATCCCGGGTCTTATTACACCGTTTATATCAGATAAAGAATCTCTGCAATGGTGTAAAAGCGCATTTACCAACGTACCTTTCCAGTTCCCGGCCGCCGGATGAACCACGAAATCTTTTGGCTTATTTATTACTATAATATCGTTATCTTCAAAGATAATATCTATAGGAATATCCTGAGACTCAACATCATTTTTTTCCGGTTCGGGTATTTCAACTGCAACATTCATGCCGGATTTAAGCTTATAGCCGCTTTTTACTTTTTTTCCGTCCACCGTCACCATACCCTGACCGATCAGTTTTTGTATAAAACTTCTGGTGAACGATTCAGACTCCAACTGAGATACCAGAAAGGCATCCAGTCTTTTGCCTTCATCCTCCTCATTTATAACAAAGGTTTTATTGCTGTTCATCGGTCACCTCAGAAGGATCGGGTTCCCCCTTTTTATTTGCAGGTTCTTTATATATAAAAATGACATAATAAACCAGCAGAAAGGCACCAATATTAACACATATATCGGCAAAATTGAATATCGGAAAATCATAGCCAAACGGGTAAAAGTCCAGGAAATCGACTACGAACCCTCTGAAAAGCCTGTCTATAAAGTTTCCTGCAGCTCCTGATATTAAAAATGCCATAGAAAGCCTTAATATAGTGTTTTTGTTTTTTATTAAATACCAAATCATAAAGCTTACAGCTATAACGGTAAGTATTATGAACAGCCATCTCTGATTCTGCAGCATTCCGAAAGCTGCCCCTCTATTCTCCAAATAGGTCAGATAGAAAAAATCTTTGATTACAACAAAACCGTTATATTGAAATCTGTTAGTATAAAAATACCATTTAGACAGCTGATCTGCTCCTGTCAATATAATAATCAATACAATCCAAAGCATCATTTAGCTCCATTCACTCTTTGTTTATTCAACGGTTATACCGGTAAAATAGTGCTTCAATATCTGATCATATGTATAACCGTTTCGGGCCAGTCCCTTGGCACCTTCCTGGCTCATTCCAACGCCATGTCCCCATCCTTTGCCGGTTAATACAAAAGTGCCGGAAGGAACATTTCCTGTCATTGTACTTATAACAGATGTACCTTCAGATCCTATAACCTTAACAGATCCTGAAGATAAAATACCATAAACTCCCGATGATGTCACTGCTTTAGTTCCATATACATTCAACGTAGTTTTTCCGTCTGCCGAAATAACCGATACTGTACTGGAACCTGCGCCGGAACCTGGTGTACTTATTGTGAACATGCGGCTTGGCAGATAATTTCCGTTATCTCCCAGTATAATGCGTATATCTTCATTACTGTATGTAATCGAGCCTTTTGTCCCCACAATCCTGAGTTTATTGACCCTGCCTGCCGGCGTATATTCATCGGCCACCATAGTTACAATGTCGCCTATTTCCACACCGCTTATGAAAAGCTTCATTTTTATTTCTTCTGCCGTAAATGTCCTTGTCCAGTTATAATTATAGGAGTTACCCGATTCGTATGGGTCCACCACACTTTTCAAATATGGGATATTTGATCCCCAAACATAGATATTATCCTCTGTCATTCCTCCGCTGGAACTGAAATAATGCATGGATATAAGGCTTCCATTATACAGGGCTTTTATTCCTTTCGTATCGTCCACTGCCTTGTTGGTGGCAGCTTTTTCATCACTATACCCGCCGTAAACCTGTGAAGAAACGGTATTTACGACATCAAAATCCCATTTTTTATAGCTCCCCATAGACCGATACGCAAAAGTCCTGGCAGCGACTGCCTGAGCTTTCAGTGCTTCCATTGGGGAATCAGCCTCTATCTCCCTGGGAACGACCCCATATAAGTATTCCTCAATATTAATTACATTTATTACTGTCATATCACTGTCGGAAAAACGCCTTAACTCAATTTCACCGCGATAAGGCTTGCTGTTTACGGAAATCACTTTAGGATCATTGGAACTGTTGGGCCTCACTGTTAGTTTATAATTAGTGTCCCCAAAAATAAGCAATGGCTCAAAACTGCTGCTGTATACGATTATTCGCGATCCTGACCGTTCAATAACCTTTAGGGAGATATCACCCAGTTTTGAAGCCAGATTAGGCAAATCCTTATTTGCCTTATCAATATCTGAATAAAATCCTGTCCACACTGACCAACCGCCTTCAAAAACGGGATATGCAACAACACCGACTGATTTGTAATCACTGCACAGTTTCTGTGCCGAAGCCAGATCCGCCGTCTTGTCTCCTATCTGTACATGATATGGCCCATAGGTTTCACCTTCAAAAGGCATACCTTCATTTGGATCATATTCAGTTATAGATCCCGAAGCAGATTTTATAAAGTAAGAATCTTTTCTGAAAATCAACTGACTTCCGCTTTTTTCGGAAAGAAGAACAATAAACTCATTGCCATTATAATAACCTGCCTCGATCCCTGACTTTGCTGATAATGCGACGCTTGAAGCAGAGGAGCTTCCAAAATACAGCCCTACTCTGATTATCTCCGGATATGATTGCGCAAAAACACAGTCGTTTTGAAAAGCCAGAAAAACAAGACAAATGATAATTACTGCAGTAATACTGCGCCATAATTTTTTTGTCATATGCATACCTCGCTGTTTTTTCTTTCGTATTTGTAATAACGCAATATTGAAATAAGTCTTATCCTGATTTGATTATACCCGTAAAAGCCGATTATGTACATAAAACAATAAAAATTTAATAATAATGTTGTATTTCGTTATATTCTGTTAATTATAACCAACATGAAAAACAGAGCTGAATATAATATATATTTACCTGCATAATCTTTCGACGCTCATTAAAACGTATAGCTGATGATCTTACGAGAAAGCGGAATTTTAAACTCCCTGTGCCAAACATCCAAAATATTTTCAAATAGCCAAAAATATTTACATAAGTCCTTTTTTTCATTAAGTATAATCTAATTGTAACAATTTTTGCTTATCGAATCTTGAGCTGACAGGAGGATGAAAAATGAAGATCAATATGAAACAATGGATTTTAGATTTATTAAATGAGAAAAAGAAAAAGGCCATGCCTGTACTGACTTTTCCTGTAGTGCAAAAAATGGGAATCGATGTTGAAAAATTTATAAGTGACAGCGATTTATTGGCTGAAGGAATGAAAATAATTTCCGATACGACCCCGGTATGTGCCGTTTTGAGTGTAATGGATCTATCCATTGAAGCCGAATGCTTTGGCTCCACCATAAGATACTCTAAGGATGAAGTCCCTACCGTCATCGGAAGTATTGTTTCATCGGAAGAAGAGGCTGATGCATTAAAAATACCGGAAGTTGGCTGCGGCAGGACAAAAATTGTTATAGATGCTGTCAGAAAAGCAAGCGAAATGATTACCGACAAACCGGTCATTGCCGGAACAATAGGACCTTTTTCACTTGCCGGAAGACTGATGGATGTATCACAGGCTATGGTATATTGCTATGACGAGCCGGATATGGTGCATAAAATCCTTGAAAAATGTACGTCTTTCATTATAAGTTATATAAAAGCATTCAAAGAAGCAGGGGCTAACGGCGTTTTGATCGCGGAACCTCTCGCGGGATTAATGTCGCCGGCGCTGGCAGACGAATTTTCTGCTGATTACGTTAAGAAAATTGTGGATGAATGTCAGGATGATTATTTCATGGTTGCATATCACAACTGTGGTAAGAGTACTATTCAGCAAGTAGAGTCAATACTTAAAACAGGCGCGTCATTATTGCATTTCGGAAATGCTATAGATATGGAAGCCATGGTGAAACTGATTCCTGAAAATATTATCGTCGCAGGAAATGTAAATCCCGCCGGTCAGTTCAGAAACGGTACACCTGAATCAATAAGAAAAGAAACATTAGAAATAATGGGAAAATGCTGCAAGTATAAAAACTTCCTCATATCCTCCGGGTGCGACATTCCTCCGGCATCGAGCTGGGATAATATCAATGCTTTCTTTGCCGCTGTCGACGAATTTTATAATAAATAAATCCTGATCTTTTCATATTATTTAAAACACAATAACCGCTCGGTAAACTTGGTAATTATCACAGCATGAACGACACAGGTTTACCGAGTTTTATCTATTTTTCAATTAATCATTTTGCTTATTATTAAACCGCCTATAAACCTTCAAAGCATTTCAACAATATTTTCTCAAGTCGTACGTCTTAATATGATTTATGTGGTATTATATATGAAGCTTATATAAACCAATTCCGGAGGATGACATGAAGGTAACCGCAGTTAAAACCAAACTATTGGAGGCTAATAAAGATTCTTTGACTGAAGTATTGGCTGAGTCCATTGAAACTCTTACCGAAGGCAGTGTAGTTGCAATCAGTTCAAAGGTTGTTTCATTATGTGAGGGCAATGTGCTTCCTATAAATGATATTTCAAAAGACGATCTTATAAAAAAAGAAGCAGACTGTTTCATCCCTAAGGAATACAGCAAATACGGCGTTTATTTGACTATAAAAAACGGTATGCTGGTACCTTCCGCAGGTGTAGATGAATCCAACACAAACGGATATTTTGTTATGTGGCCTAAAGATCCTCAAAAATCAGCAAATTACTGCTGGGAATTTTTAAGAGAGAAGTTCGGTCTTAAAAAGATCGGCGTCATAATAACTGACAGCACTACTTCTCCTCTTAAATGGGGTGTTACCGGAAAAGCAATAGCTCATTGCGGATTTACCGCTATAAACTCAAAGATCGGTGAGAACGATCTTTTTAATAAAACCCTCAGACAAACCCGTATAAATATTGCCGACGGGCTTGCCGCCTCAGCGGTTTTATGCATGGGTGAATCAGTGGAGCAGACCCCTGTTGCAATTATTGAAGATGTTCCTTTTGTGAATTTCCAGGATCATGTTCCTACTGAAGAGGAACTTAAATTTTTGCGAATAAGGATCAAAGACGACCTGTACGCGCCATTGCTGGAGAATGCCCCCTGGACAACTTAAAGTTTGCTTCTGGCTCCGTTTTTAGCCAGTTCATCCGCCCTGTCATTCAGTTCTATCCCGGTATGGCTGTCAACCTTCTGCCATGTTATGGATATGCCGCAATTATCTATATAATCCTTATAGGCCTGTGTCATGGGAGTATTGGTACGAAATTCGCCTGTTGCCCATTTTTCGATATTCTGAAAATCATAAAATATCGTTATTTCTTTTACATTCTCTTTCTTACACCATTCCAGAACTTCAATGACAGCCTGGATCTCACCTGCAACCTGTCTTGAGGCAAAGGCTTCTTCAGATTCCACCTTTCCGGAGAGTTCTGCTGCGATTTTTCCTTCTTTCAGTATTACTGCGCCATAACCTGTGGATCCCTCGATGAATGATCCGTCCACATAAGCATAGTAAGAAGTTGAAACTGTAATCTCCGGCACGTTAGACTTCTGTTTTTTAATTGTTTTCCCTACTGATCCGCTTTTTTCTTTAAGTTTATCCGACTGCCCCAATAACTCTATGATCCGGGTAAACTGTTCCTCTGATAGATCCGAATCACTTCTGAAATTATAACTTTGCTTTTTGGGACTGTAATCTATGATTAGTTTGCCCAGAGCTCTATCATTCTCACTTACTTTTATTTTCAGCAAATAATCTCTTATAAGTGCTATCTCCGGTTCCAAACCGGCATTTACGAATTTGGGTTCCAATGAGTTGTATATGGATATAAGCTCATTCTCACAAATATAAGGCATACTTTTATTTCTCCTGATTTTGTTCTGTTAAAGATATTTTAGCAGAACATCCCGGTTCAGACTATAGAGTAAAGCATCTTCCCGGGAAATATAACCTTTTTTGTAAAGTTGGCTTATATCATAATCCATGCTTTGCATTCCATAATTTTTACCGCTGTGAATCACAGAATCAATCTGATAGGTCTTGTTTTCCCTGATTAGGTTCTGGATGGCAATTTGTGAGAGCATAACTTCAAAAGCCGCTACTCTCCCCCGCTTTTCTGAAGGTATAAGTTGCTGGGATACGACCGCCTTTAAGACTGTTGAAAGCTGTATGCGGATTTGAGGCTGTTGATTCGGAGGAAACGCGTCTATTATTCTGTCAATCGTCTTGGAGGCTCCCAGAGTATGAAGAGTGGACAGTACCAAATGTCCTGTCTCGGCAGCTGTGATGGCCGTCGAAATAGTTTCAAGATCCCTCATTTCTCCTACCAGAATTACATCCAGCGACTCCCTCAAAGCTGCCTTAAGTCCCCTGGCATAGCTTTGGGTATCCTGCCCAATCTCTCTTTGGTTGACTATGCTCTTCTTATGCTGGTGGAGATATTCTATAGGCTCTTCCAGGGTAAGTATATGGCACTTTCTGGTTCTGTTGATCAAATCTATTATACATGACAGAGTTGTAGATTTACCGCTTCCTGAAGGTCCCGTTACCAATACAAGCCCTTTGTTAAGCTTATGTAACTCCAAAACGCTTTCAGGAATCAATAGCTCCTTCGGATCCGGCAGTTCTGTGTAAACCAGACGAATTGCGGCAGCCAATGATCCTCTCTGTATAAAGGTATTCACGCGGAATCTTCCCAGTTTCCCTATTGACAGGGAAAAGTCTTTATCGCCGGCGGCTAAAAAAGAATTAAAGGTTTCATCATTGGGGAAAAGTTCACGAACAAGCCTTTTTGTATCTTCCTGTTTAAGTATTTTTTCTCCGGCATATACCCATTCGCCTTTTACCTTCAGTACAGGCGGAACTCCTACGGTGATTTGTACATCCGATGCATTATTGTTAACAGCAAATTTCAGCAGTTCAATCATGTTATAAGCGGTATTATCCATTATGGTTTTCCTTCCCATAAATCATATGTGGTATTGAATTCAAAAGGCTCATGCGAAAGTCTCCACTCCAAAACTGAACATATATCATTTACGTTATCTTCAATGGATGTTGGCTGCCGGACCAATAATTTCACTTTCAGAAACCTGTTCCTAGAATTTTCTTCCAAAACAAAAGTACGTTCTATGGTCATTTCCGGAACGCCGTATCTGTAACTGACTGATCGGCTGATACTCTCATTCAGAAGCGAATCGAGATGTTTGAAAAAAAGGACGGTGTTATCAGAAAAATCAAGTATTTTCTTTATCTTGCTCTTTATATCATATACGAAACGTTTGCCTTCCGAATCAAGCAAATAATAAGTCTTTTGGTATTCTGTGTTTTTCTCGGATAATCTCAGTTCAGATGCGGATATTGTAACGCTTAACAGCGCAAATACGACCAATGTAACTAAAAGAAGTGATATTAAGACCATTGAACTTCCCTTTTGAGATTTTAAATCAATCATTATTACTCACTCCAGTAGGATGAATCTTCAATAATTACGTCAATACTGTAAATTTCATATTTATCTTTTTTTTCAAACGGATAGGGTTTTAATCTTACAGCTCTCAGATTCAGATTAAACAGGCCTTCCTGTTCATCCGACAATTGTATAAAATCGCCGTAAATAACGTATTTGATTACTGAATCATTAGTTGAGCGTTCCCAATTATCATCATAATATAACGTAAAACGGCTGGCTTTTATTGCTGAGTTCTCATTGCCATGGAATCCTTCGATTAGAGAATTTATTTCCAGGACAGCATTATCAAGATCCATGGCCTTCTGTAAGCTGACATGGGAAGTAATAAACAGACTGACTATTCCTACAGCCAATACAGCCAGTATACTTACTGAAATAATAATTTCTACCAATGTGAACCCTTTTTCTTGTGACCTCACAATAAAACTCCCGTCATCTTGATCTTAACTTTATAGTGCTGCTATAAGGTCTTGCTCCTTCAATATCCACGCTTAAAAAAATCTGTTTTTTTTCACGGTCGAAATCCAGCCGGAAAGTATCAATTTTTGCAATTATCTGGCTTACATCCGATGAAGGCTCCTCATGTCTTAAAACCAATGCTTCCATAAGGCATCCTGAATCATGATAAATCCAGGTTGCATAGTTTGTGCCGTTAATACTTTCATATATCACCAAAGCGTTATTGCCGGAAATTGGATCAGGCCTTACGTCAATATTGCCGGCGACATCATTCTGACGGATTTTATTAATTATGAAAGAACTGGCTATCCTGAGTTCACTGCTTTTAGCCCTGGAAGCATTAAGTCTCTGGTATGCTTCAAATGAAGACAAAGCCAAGCTAAAGCAACATACTCCAAGCAAAACCAGGAGCAGCATCACTGAAATAGTTTCAACCAGAATACTGCCATTTTTCTGTCTAAAATTGTTTCCAAGAACCTCTTTCATAAACCTCCACATAAGGCATTACGTTTGATGCGAATATCTCATAATAATAGAAATACTTGTCATTATTCAAAATAAGTCCATAATTTTTGCCTAAATATTCCAAATCAGGAGGATAACTTCCCTCAAGTGCATAGCATTGAATACAAGCCCGCTCAATAGCCTCCTTTATTTTTTCGGGTTGTGCCACACTTCTCTTTTCCCAGAAAATATCCATGGAATACACAGAGACTGCTGCTACAATTGCAATAATTATCAGAAGAAAAATCCGAACCCATTTTAAAATATTGCTTTTTAACATAACCGCCTCCTATCCTATAGAAGACATTATCCCTATAAGCGGCAAAAGAATCGAGAGAAGCACTATTCCCAGAACAGCTGAAAGTATCGCAACCAATGCAGGTTCCAGGGTCTTACTGAACTTCTTTATGGAAAGTTCCGCTTCCTTTCCATAAATCCTAGTCAATTTTTCCATGGTATCGCTAACTTTTCCGTATTGTTCGGCAGTTTTGATCATTCTTGAAAAAAGCTCCGGAAATATCTCGGTGCCTTTGATGGCATCGGATAACGTTTCGCTGCCTGTAATTTTTTCGGATACTTCATCGAGCCTTTTTGCGACATATTTGTTGTCAATTAAGCTTTTAGCCAAATTAAAACTATCCATAAGATTCATACCGCTTTCGGTCGTCAATGCAAGACCCATGCCAAGTCTGTAGGATATTATTTTACGATTTAATGTCCCCGTGAATGGATTTTTAACTTTATAGACGTCAAACAAATATTTTCCTGTTTTTGTTTTTCCGAACACAAAAATGATTATGATAACCGGAACCAGTATCGCAGGAACCCATATAATGATTTCTTTAATATATATGGTGAATAAAAGAATAAGCTGTACCTCTTGCGGCATCTGACCCCCAAGACTTTGAAGGATTTCACCGAAAACAGGAATTACCTTAAAGATCATGAGACCTATAATACCAGTGATTAGTAATAATAATATAATTGGATATGTAAATGCATTTTTCTTTTCTTTTATTAATTCTGCTTCGTTTTCATAATAATTTGAGAGGTTTTCCATAACAATGTCAAGCTTTCCGGTCAGCTCGCCAATCCTGATCATATGCAGCATATAATCTGGAAATCTTCCCACTTCTGAGAAAGCCTGATACAATGATGCCCCTTCAACAACTTTTTTTGATATCAAATCCATTGTTTTTTTTAATTGATTATTGCTTATTTCTTCTGATATTACAGGAATACCCTCTAAAGGGCTCACACCGGATTTAATGAATTGTTCCATCTGATGACAAAGCAATGAAAGATCCATCACGTTGAAAATTCTTTTCTTCACTAACTTTCACTCCGTTTTTGGGTGTGATTTGATTTTCATTATTATAACATTTTTTGTTGACAAAAAATACGATTTTTCTGCAAAAAATAATAAAGTTGCCTTTGTCAATTAAAAGGCAACTCTATTTTTATATAAGACAATTTTTTCTTTTCAAATTTTGTCAACTATAATTTAATTTGATCAATTGCTTCTTCACAGCCTTCGCATACATCTTTCATACAACCTTCATCCAATGGAGAACGAAGTCCTGAGGTTTTCAGAAGTTCTGTGAATGTCATGGTACCGGCCTTTCTGCTGAAACTGAGATATTTCTCCCAAGCAGCTTTGTAATCATCAGCCATCAGGTTCCTGAACTGCAGAGCGCAGGTCTGGGCTAGGCAATAGTCTATATAATAGAAGGGCGAACTGTATATATGGGTCTGAGCCTGCCAGCGTCCTCCGCTTCCAAAGAAAGGATCATCCTCATAATCCAGATCCGGCTGGTATATGCTTTCAAGGCGTTTCCATACAGCCTTCCTTTCATCGGGCGTCATATCGGGGTTCATATATACTTCATGTTGAAATTCGTCTACAGCACATCCGTATGGTATAAAACTGATAGCCGACGCCAGATGCATATATTTATATTCTTCCGCTCTGTCTTTGAAAAACAGATCCATCCAGGGCATTGTAAAAAACTCCATACTCATTGAATGAACCTCACAGGTTTCCATGGTAGCAGTCCTGTATTCACGTATCTCTATATCCCTGGCCAGGTAGCCGTTGAGTGCATGACCGGCTTCATGAGTTAAAACATCAATATCGCCGCTGGTTCCGTTAAAGTTGGCAAATATGAACGGAGCTTTATAATCTGGGATATAAGTCATATATCCTCCTGCAGCTTTCCCTTTACGACTTAAACAATCAAAAAGCTCATTTTCCAGCATATAACGGAAAAATTCACTGGTCTCACCTGACAGCTCGTCATACATTTTCTTCCCGGCTTTAAATATTTCTTCAGGGGTTCCTTCCGGCTTTGGGTTTCCGTCTTTAAAATAAAGAAGATTATCGATGAAGGTAAGCTTCTCAAGTCCTAGCCGTTCTCTCTGTTTTTCATTAAGCTTCCTTGAAAGAGGAACCATGTATTTCTTTACCTGTTCCCTGAAGGCTGAGACTTCTTTTGGTCCATAACAGTTTCGACCCATTCTTATATAACCCAGCTCCACAAAGTTCTCAAATCCAAGCTTTTTAGCCATTTTGGTACGGACTTTAACCAATTTGTCATATATCTCATCAAGCTTACCTTTATTTTCTTCAAAGAATTCCGTCCTTTTTTTATAAGCATCTTTTCGAATATTCCGGTCAGGTGACTCCATATACAAACGAAGCTGTGATAAATTGAGCTTTTTCCCGTCAAAATCAAGCTGAGCCGATGCTATTAACTTTACATATTCGCTGACCAATTTGTTTTCTTCCTGCAACTCAGGTATTATTGCAGGATCAATAGCTTTCAGCATCAGTTCGGCGTTTTCAAAGAGAAGTTTGCCCAGTTTCTCCTCCAACTCTTTCCTGTAATTGGATGATACTAAAGCTCTGTAGAATTCTGCGGAGGAGTTCTCTATCAGCGGACCGTTCTCATCAAAAAAGTCCTTTTCCCTGTCATAGAAATCGTCCTCTGTGTTCATGGTATTGCGAATATGCGCTATGGTACTCATGGTGTCCAGTTTATCCATTAAAACATTAAACTCTTTATGCGCCAAAAGCTGTTCTTCATATGATTTTGCGTTTTTTACTCTCTCTGTAAGCTTATTTACTTCATTTATATAAGCGTTTATATCCGGTCTCTTATACAGCATTTCTGAAAATTTCATATACTTCTCTCCTCTTCATTACTTTTTACCCTTTGATTATATTAAGATAATTATGGAAAAACAACAATATGTTCTCTTACACTATCATTCTGTTATTGTTTGCTTAATCAGTATGAAAATATATCAGAAAACGCACTGAAATATACGAAATATAAAAATATTATCTCATTGCAATGATATTTAACAAATAGTTCAACAGCAATATAATAATGTCTGTGAACGAATGGTATGACCCTGATATGTTGTGTAAAAAAGTCTGAATAAAGACCTTGAAAAACTCAGCAAACGAGGCCTCTTTTCGCTTAAATATAATTATAATAACATTCTTGACAAAGCATTAAGTCATTTGTATAATATAAAAGTCGCTCAGACATGTGCCAGTAGCTCAGCAGGATAGAGCAACGGACTTCTAATCCGTCGGTCGGGTGTTCGAATCATCTCTGGCACGCCAAGGAAATCCCTGCCACGTATATGCGGGGTAAAAAAGCAGTCGGTTACATGACCGACTGCTTTTTTCATATTTATTGTGTTTAACTTAGATTGATCTCCTTCGAATTAATACGTTCAATTTTATTATAATTGCTCTTTCAGGATTTTAAAAAGAAGATCTATCAATTCATCGTCCTTGTCTACTTCACCGTACCGATCGCTGATTTTGAATCCACCTTCAGCGCCGGTTGGCGGGATGTCCAGGCTGAAGCCGCCTTGCCCTGCCTTTGTTTTTCTTAAACAATCAATCAGTTGCCCTATATTAAATAACGGCAGGCAATTTTCTTTTAAGAAATAATCTCCCGGATCAAACTCATAGTCATAGAAAACTTCTTCCGAGGGTTCTTCCTCATTAACGGGAGGTTCTTCGTCCACCACCAGTTCTTCAGGTTTTCTCAGCCTTTTTAACGTGATGGTGCCTTTTTCGGAAATAAGAACTTCTCCCACTACAAATTCAAGATTTTCATAGACATCATTCTCCGCATCCTTGCATACAGATGCGATAGCCCGATCGTGTACGGCAGGAAGCCACAGCGAATTTAAAGATTGTTTCTGGCTGAAAGTTAATGATTCCAAATCTTTAACAGTCAAATTCAGTTTCATGGATCCGACCTCTTTCAATATATAAAATAAATATTTTTATTAGTATAGTCCAGTATACCAGTATAGACTAAGTATAGCATGCCAATAGTCTCTATATAAAGATATGAAGGTTAAAATATTCCCCCGTTTATAATAAGCATTATAAATGAGGGAATCAAGTATAATTATCTTCCTAAATAACCGCCATCCACAGGAAGGATCACGCCATTTACATAATTGCTTGCATTGCTGGCCAGAAATACTGTCGCGCCCTTCATATCTTCACCGGTTCCCCAGCGATGTTGGGGTATCCTGGCAAGTATCTCGGAATTACGAACCGGGTCGTTGATTAGAGCGACATTCATTTTTGTGTCCATATATCCCGGTGCAATAGCATTTACATTTATTCCTTTTCCTGCCCATTCATTGGACAGAGCCTTGGTCAGCTGTGCAACTCCTCCCTTTGATGCTGCATATGCAGGAATGGTATACCCACCGAAAAAGCTGATCAATGAAGCAACATTGATTATTTTTCCGCCTCCGTTAGGTATCATATTAAGAGCAGCAAGCTGACAGTAACGGAATGTTACGGTAAGATTGACCTCTAATATCTCATCCCAATCACTAAGTGGAAATTCTTCACTTTTGTGTCTCCTCTGTATTCCCGCGGCATTCACCAGAATATCCACTCTGCCTCCCAGAATATCCAGTGCCTCCTGGAAAGATCGGTCCACCTGTTCCCTGTCAGTCAATTCAGCGTAAACAGGACTAACCTTATACCCCTTCTTACTAAGCTCATATGCGACATTCCCGGTTCTCTTGCCCCTTCCTATTACCACCGCCTCTGCTCCGGCTTCCACCAGGGCTTCCAGCATGCTTTTACCGAGGTCTCCTGCTCCACCTACAACTATCGCTTTTTTGCCAGTCAGATCAAACATGTCCATATTGCTGTCCTCCTTTAATACTTATCCTTGTTGCCTTATTCGTCATTAAACCTGGGAAATTACATTATGAGCGTATAGGGATTTATAACTTCCCGTTTTATCGAATGATATTCCAACGTATATAAATTATATAATAACTTAATTCTAACACAAGTTTTCATTTGACGACCTGTAATTGGTTGAGAATACTTATGGCAGAATATAAACAATTAATTTTTATACTTCGTATTCATAAAACCTTTTTCGACCAAATAAGACAAATAGGAACTTTAGCTGTCCTTTTCGGTTATAATGAATCGAGTAGGAGGTAGGTGATTAATTCACCTACCGACCTCTCACACCACCTAGCCTACGGTCCCGTACTAGGCGGTTCCCAAGTTTACGCCGTTACGGTTTTGTAGTAATCCCAGAAAAATG